>Ga0213836_100019_pt1 | contig 239694 bp, 217 predicted proteins | sample SWPATP03_FD_160578 | JGI IMG/M metagenome (GOLD analysis project Ga0213836, IMG submission 160578) | Coastal seawater microbial communities from Marineland, Florida, United States - SWPA TP0 #3 | ecosystem: Environmental > Aquatic > Marine > Coastal | place: USA: Florida | collected 2016-08-05
CGCTGCAGGACGGTTTGTGCGAGTGGCCGGAAACGACCACGCGCACCCCGGCCGCGGCCGGGTCGATGTCGAGTTCCTTCAGGTCGTGGATCGCAACGAGCAGCACCGGTCCGATGGCCAGGCGCGCGGTGACGGGGATGGCGCGCGCCCAGGCCTGGCTGTCATTATTCCCGCGCACCGTGATCAACGGCGCTATCGCCGCCAGCCGTTCGAGAATGGCGGCATCGCCGATATCGCCGCCGTGGACGATATAGTCGGCGCCGGCCAGGAAGTCGAGTGCTTCGGGTCGCAACAGGCCGTGCGTGTCGGAGATCAGTCCGACCCGCAGCACCTTGCCGGCGGCGGCCTTAGTGATGGCGCTTCGCCCCGGCCATCTTGGCCGTCGTGTAGATCGCGTACAGCGCGGCCAGGCCGACCAGCACGTAGATCAGGCGCGCGGCCGGGCTGGCCGGGCCGAAGATGGTGGCGACCATGTCGACTTCGAACAGGCCGACCAGCGCCCAGTTCAGGCCGCCGACGATCAACAGGGCCATGGCGACGTAATCGAGTGCGGACATGGCCGGGCGACCGCCCTCGCGGACATTCGTGCGGCGCTCGGGGCCGGTGCGGCGATCCATCGTCGGTGCGTTCATCGTTGCCATCGCGGTCTCCTTGAAAAGCTCGGTTGCGAACACCGGCAATACGCGCATTGCCGGCACCGATCCCACGATAGCAAAAACTCACGCCCTTGGGGCGCACCACAGCCTATCAGTCTTGTCAGCCCTGCCAGGTGCGGGCCAGTCCGGTATCGGCGTGGATCCAGCCGCCTTTCGGGCCGGAACGGTAGTAATAACCGACGCCGCCCTGGCGGAAGCTGCGCACCAGGCCGCCGAGCACTTCCTCGTTCAGGCTGGAAATGCGGATATCGGCCGCCTTGCCCGTCATGTGCAGCGACTTGCGCGCGGCCGGCACCCCCGCCTCGATCAGGCGTGCGTTCGAGGCCGGCGTGCGGTAGCCCGACAGGATCTCGAGCGGCTGCTCGAGGCCGTACCGCGCGATGAAGGCTTGCGTACCCCACAGCATTTCGAGCAGCTTGGGGTCGATCGGTGCCGTTTCGCGGCCGTTGACGTCGCGCAGCAGGTGGCACAGTTCCTGGTAGGCCGCGTCGATCATTTCGCCGTCTTTCCAGTACAGCAGCTTTGCGCGCTCGCCGCTGGCCGGACGGGTCACGGTCAGGGTGCGCGGCTTGACCCAGAAATCGAGGTCGAGCAGCTGGGCGTCGAACAGGTCGGGCGGCGGTGTCAGCTCGGCGGGAGCCGCTTGCGGCGCGGCCTGGACGGAGCCGGCCAGGGTCGGGACGAGCACGCCGAGCGCCGACAGGCGCATGCCGTGTTGAAGGAAATCTCTGCGGGAAGCCATAAGGTACTCATCGTTGCGAAGGCCGTACTATAGCGCAAGGCGTTGCCACGCAAAAGACGTGTCCTGTTGCTTTCTTACGCCTATCGGCAGCTTATTGAACGCTTATCGGAATTTAATCGCCGCAATTGCAGAAACGCTTGCGCTTGGCGTCGGCTTCTTGCGTGGGAGCATCGAGTTGCTTCCACATCAGGCTGCAATCGAGCCCGAAGCAGGATTTTTCGAGACCGGCGTTGGCATAGCCGTGGCGCTCGAAAAAGGTGGCAGTGCTCGCCGGGCTGTGCAGGTGAAGCTTGCGGATATTCCAGGCGCGCGCCTGGTCCTCGACGGCCGTCAGCAATGCGCGGCCGACGCCGATGCGCAAGGCCTCGGGTTCGACATAGCACAGCGCCAGTTTGCCGGCCTGGGTCAGCAAGGCCAGTCCCAGCAGTTCGCCGTCGCGCTCGGCGACAATGGCGTGGTTGGTCGCCGAGGCGAACCAGCCGGCGACATTTTCCGGCGTCTTGTTGGCCAGCCAGGTGTCGAGCACGTCCGGACGGTCGCGGTGGTCGGGCGCGCAGCCCTGCTCGATCGAGCGGCGCAGCAGCGCGCAGGCGGCGGCGGCATCAAGCGGTACTGCTGTGCGAATTTCGATACCCATGAACATCTTACCCAGTAATTCGTGACGACTGTTTCTGTTGCCCGACAGCATGCTTGTGGCATGGCCGGCGAATCTGCGGACTATACACCGAAAGCCGCAAGCCTTGCCCGAGCCCATGCATACCTCGGGCTCGTTCTAAGCATATGACGAAAGTATTCTTCCGTTTTGTTGCGAAAATATGGAACATGCACGCTGTTCCCATAGTATTCAAAAAGCGAGAAAAATATGCCACAGACCCCTGTTCTCCCACTGCGCCGCTGGATCCTCGCGCTGGCCCTCGGTGCCGCGCTGCCGCTGGCGGCCAGTGCCGCCGAGCCCGAGCTGCTGAACGTGTCCTACGACGTGGCGCGCGAATTGTACAAGGACATCAACCCGGCCTTCATCGAGAGCTGGAAAAAGAGCAGCGGCGAAACCCTGACGATCAAGCAATCCCACGGCGGCTCGAGCAAGCAGGCGCGCGCCGTCGCCGATGGCCTGGAAGCGTCGGTGGTGACGATGAACCAGGCCAACGACATCGACATGCTGGCCGACCGCGGCCTGGTCGCCAAGGATTGGGCCAAGAAGTTCCCGAACAACGCGGCGCCGTACTACTCGACCATGGTGTTCCTGGTCCGCAAAGGCAATCCGAAGGCGATCAAGAACTGGGACGACCTGGCCAAGCCGGGCGTGCAGGTGATCATCCCGAATCCCAAGACTGCGGGCAACGGCCGCTACACCTACCTGGCGGCCTGGGGCTCGGTCCTGAAAAAGAAGGGCGGCACCGAAGCGCAGGCGCGCGACCTGGTCACCCGTATCTTCAAGAACGTGCCGATTCTCGACGCCGGCGGGCGTGCCGCCACGACCACCTTCACCCAGCGCCAGATCGGCGACGCCCTGGTGACGTTCGAAAATGAGGTGAGCATGGTGCGCACCGAGTTCGGCGACAATTTCGAGGTCGTCTACCCGACCGTCTCGATCCTGGCCGAGTCGCCGGTGGCCGTGGTCGACAAGGTGGTCGACCGGCGCGGCGTGCGCAAGCAGGCGACCGCCTACCTGAATTTCCTGTACACGCCGCTGGGCCAGGAAATCGGCGCCAAGCATTTCATGCGCGTGCGTAACGAGGCGGTGATGAAGAAATTCGCCGCCAACTACAAGCCGATCTCGCTGTTCTCGGTCGATGAATTGTTCGGCGGCTGGCGCAATGCCCAGAAGGTTCACTTCGACGATGGCGGCGAATTCGACAAGATCTACGCGTCGAAATAAGCGTTTCTTGCCAGAGTAAAAAGGCCCTGCTACAACGCAGGGCTTTTTTTGTCTGTAAAATTCAACTCGCATGCCCAATTTTTCCCGTGCGCCATGGACACATGGAAATGATGATGCTATCTTCCATTGACTTGGTAGTTGCTTTATAGCTAGATGCCTTAACGCCGCGCCTCCCCGGCGCCTGAAGTTCGAACCCGTTTCCCTTCTGTGGACACCATGATCAAAAAACTGTTCGCCGCCGTCCTATTGACGATCTCTTCCGCTGCCGCCGTCGCGGTGCCGTTCGGATCGCAATCGGTCCTGGTGGTCGAAGACGACACCGGCAAGATTTTGCTGGAAAAGAACGCCGGCGCCATCGTGCCGATCGCCTCGCTGACCAAGCTGATGACCGCGATGGTCATTCTCGACGCCAGGCAGGACATGAACGAGCTGATCGAGATCGACCGCAGCGACGTCGACACCTTGAAGCACAGCACCTCGCGCGTGCCGGTCGGCGCCAGCATCCCGCGTGCCGACGTGCTGCAACTGGCCCTGATGTCCTCGGACAACCGCGCCGCCGCCTCGCTCGCGCGCACCTATCCGGGTGGCGTGCAGGCCTTCAAGGCGGCCGTGCGCCGCAAGATCGCCGTGCTCGGCATGAGCCATACCGTGATCGAAGAGCCGACCGGGCTGTCGCCGAACAACCGCTCGACCGCGGGCGACCTGGTCAAGATGGCCAACGCCGCTTCCGGCTACAAGGAAATCACCGACCGCACCACCGATGCCAAGAACCTGATCAGCATCAACGGCCGCGACGTCGAGTACCACAACACCAACCGCCTGGTCGGCGCCAAGGGCTGGGACATCGGCCTGTCGAAAACCGGCTACACCCAGGAAGCGGGCCGCTGCCTGATCATGAGCATCAAGGCCGCCGGCAAGAACGCGACCATGGTGCTGCTCAACGCGGGCGCTTCATCGGCGCGCGTGCTCGACGCCCTGAATATCCGCCGCTACATCTCCGGCGAAGAAGCCTCGAACGGCCACGTCGCCCGCCTGGCCCGCGACACCCCGATCCGCGCCGCCAGCCGCGCCCCGCGCTTCAAGGCCAGCGCCCCCGCCTTCATCAAGGCCAGCAGCGGCCGTGTGGTGAAGGTCAAGGGCGGCGTGCGCGCCAAGGCCAAGGTCGTCGCGACCAAGAAGAAGGTCGTCGTGGTGCGCAAGCGCCGCAATTGATGCGCCGGGCCGCCCGGCCCGTGGCGATTCGAACAGGAGGGATTTCCGCGCAGGCGGCGATCCCTTTTTCATTGGCGCTGCCGAATCCTTATCGCGGGTAGAATGCGGTTCGAACAAACTGTGAAAGCAAACAATGAAAAAAGCCGACCTTGCCAAAAGCGATGCCAAGAAAATCATGAACCAGATGGGCACGCGCAGCGCATCGTTCGGCGCCGCCGACGCCGCCCCGGTAGACCGCCGCGAACGGCGCGAACGCGAACGTGCGCTGGGACTGGTGCCGTTCGCCGTCAAGTTGAATGGCGAACTGGTGGCGCAGCTGCAGGCGCTGGCCAAGGAACGTGGCGTGGAAATGAACCAGCTGGTCGATGAAGTGCTGCGCAAGGGTCTGGCGGGCTAAGAACCTGTCCCAGTAGGGAGGAGGAAGTTGATGACGATGCATGGCAAGCGGGGGCAAGGCGCGAGGAGGCCGCATGGCGAGCCATGCAACGACGAGCAACGCAGCAGCCGCTTGTCAGGCGCGTCAGCAACGACTCATTCCCTACTGGGATAGGTTCTTAGTCCCGCTTTGGTGGCGTGGGCACCTTTGCCCGCGCCACCGTCACGCGCGCTTAGCGCTCGATCAAATTTCTCAAACCGCTGGCCCGGTGCGTCCTTCGCGCCACCGCCTCCGCCAGCACCGACCCATTCGGCGTCACCAGCGTAAATTGGCTGCTGGCGCGTGTGATCCCCGTATAAACCAGTTCGCGCGTCAAGATCCCGTGGCGGTCCTCCGGCAGCACCAGCACGGTGTGGCGGAATTCCGATCCCTGCGATTTATGCACCGTCATCGCAAAGGCCGTCTCGACGCTGCGCAGGCGCGTGGCGAGCACGCTGCGCACCTCGTCGCCTTCCAGGAAATACACGCGCAGCGAACCGGGACGGGCCGGGTCGGCCAGCGTCAGGCCGATGTCGCCGTTGAAGACGCGGGTGCCGTAGTCGTTGCGGGTCACCATGACGGGGCGCCCGACATACCATTCGCCGGCGCGGCGCAGCAGGCCCGCCGTCTGCAGGCTGGCCTCGATCGCCGTGTTCAGGCCCGACACGCCCCACTCCCCCTCGCGCACCGCGCACAGGATGCGGAAGGCTTCGAAGCGCTGCAGCACGGCGCGCACCCAGTCCTCAAAGCTGCCCTGCGCCGCTTCACCCAGCAGTTCCAGGCAGGGCCGGTAGCCCGCCAGCGCCAGGCTTACCACCTGGTGCTGGTGCGCGCCTTCGATCCAGGCCAGTGCGCCTTCGCCGCCGCCACGCAGCACGGCTTCGGCGCCAGGCACGTCGCCCGCGTTCACGGCGAGCGCCAGCTGCCCGATCGGCCCGCCGAAACGGCGGCTGTGGCGCAGCATGACGGTTTGCTGGGCCAGCGGCCCGGCGCCGCCCAGGTAGGCGGGCGGCAGCTCCTCGCCGCTGGCCTCGAACACATAGTCGGCGGTGGCGCGGCTGTAGCCGCCGGCCTGGGCGTCGTGGCACAGGTCGCCGAGCACGGCGCCCGCCTCGACCGAAGCCAGCTGGTCCTTGTCGCCGAGCAGGATCAGGGTGGCGCCGGCCGGCAGCGCGTCGAGCAGGCTGGCCATCATCTCGAGGTGCACCATCGAGGCTTCGTCGACGATCAGGACGTCCACTTCGAGCGGATTGCCGGCATGGTGGGCAAAGGCGCGGGTGTCGGGCCGCGCGCCCAGCAGGCTGTGCAGGGTACGGGCCGCACCCATGCGGGCGGTCAGGTCGCGCAGGGGCAGCGCGTCGCCGACGCGCTCGGCCAGGTCGCTCAAGGCCTTGTCGATCGACTGCTTCAGGCGCGCGGCCGCCTTGCCGGTGGGCGCCGCGAGGGCGATGCGCTGGCGCGCGGCGTCGGGCGCCACCGCGAACAGCAGCGCCAGCAGGCGCGCCACCGTGTAGGTCTTGCCGGTGCCCGGGCCGCCGGTGATGATGGCCACCGAACCGCGCAGCGCCACCGCGCAGGCCAGCTTTTGCCAGTCCGGCTTTTGCTCGGCGCGCTGCCCGGCAAACAGCAGGTCGAGCGAGGCGCGCACCTTGCCCACGTCGACCGGGTGGCTGGCCGCGGCGCGCGCGCGGATGCTGTGCGCGACCTGGGTCTCGTCGCGCCAGTAGCGGCGCAAATACAGGCGCTCGCCGTCGAACACCAGCGGCGCGCCGTAGTCGAATTGCCCCACTTGCCAGACCTGTTCGCAGGCGGCCAGCTGGGCGGCCCAGGCTTTCGCGGATTTCGGCAGCGGCGCCACGCTGGCGGCCAGCGTCTGCCACTGTTCCCTGGTCCAGCCGAGCAAGGCGGCCGGGTCGTGCGCCAGGTCCGCCACTTGCAGGCAGCTGTGGCCATGGCCTTCGAGTTCGGACAGCACCAGGGCCGCCAGCAGCACCGGCGGCGCGACCGGTCCCAAGGAATCGATGAAGCGCGCGAACGCGCCGGAGAGGCGGCGCAGCTCGCCCGCTTCGGTCAGGCGCGCCGTTTCTTCCCACAGGGCGGCGTGGGCGTCAGGCGTCATGCGTCGCTCCCGAGAAGGTGGTCCAGGCCGTCGAGCAGCGCGCCGTCCGGCTCGAGCAGGCAGCAGCCATGCGTGGTGGGGTTGGCGATCCCGCGCAGGAACAGGAATACGGCGCCGCCGAGCTGGCGCGCAGGATCGTAGGCCGCGCCCAGCCGGCTTTTGAGCAGGCGGTGCAGCGCCAGCATGTAGATCGCACCCTGGATGTCGTAGCGGTGCCCCGCCATCGCCTCTTCCATGGCGCGTTTGGTATAGGCGGCGTCGTTCGCGCCGAGGGCATTCGACTTGTAGTCGAGCACCCAGTATTTGCCCTCGTGCTCGAACACGAGGTCGGCGAAGCCCTTGAGCATGCCGTGCAGTGCGCGTTCGGGCAGGGCCGGACGCGCCGTCTTGCCCAGCAGGTGACGGCGGCACAGGCGGTCCAGCGCGCCCAGGTCGAGGTGCTCGCTCGGGAACCAGAATTCCATCTCCGGCACCGTCTCGGCGAGATCGTGCAGGCTGGCGCCGACCGGCGGCAGGCGCGTGGCGACCACGGTACGCAGCCAGGCGAGTGCGTCGTCGAGCCGATGGCCCCAGCCGGCGCGCTCGACGCGCTGCGCCAGGCGCGCGTCGAAATTCGGATCGTCGATGCAGTCGAAGCCTTCCTGCCCGATCCATTCGAGCTGCTCGTGCAGGAAGTTGCCGGGTACCGAACCGCGCGGGAAGCGGTGCCAGGGCGCGTCTTCGAGGCGCGCGGCGGGCGCCGGTTCTTCGTCCTCGAGCAGGGTTTCCTGCGCCGCGCGCATCGGCGGCGCCATCGTGTGGCGCGTGATCGAGGTGAACGAACCGACCGCCCAGTTGCGCTCGAACTGGGCATCGAAGGGCGCGGCGTCGACCAGCCGCGCGCGCTCCTCGACCCGGTCGAGCATGGTGCAGCCGTCGTGCGGGTCGAGCGTGTGCAGGGCGATTCCCGCGCAGTCGCCGCGCAGGCGGGTCATGTGCTCGTTCAGGGCCGACGCCGGCACCTGGGCGCCGCCGCTGAGCAGGTAGCCGAGCGCCGATTCGTGCAGCCGGTTCTCGCCCTTCTTCTTGGACGACACCGCCGCCACGCCCAGCCACAGGAAGTGCCGCGCCCGGGTCAGGGCCACGTACAGCAGGCGCAGGTCTTCTTCCAGGCGCGCCCGGTCCACGGCCTGCAGCGCTTCCTCGCTCAAGGCCAGGTCGATGCGGCGCGCGCCGTCTTCATGCACGTACTCGAAGAAGCTGCGGTTGCGCTTATCGGTCTTGCGCGCGGTGACGGCGAACGGCAGGTAGACCAAAGGATATTCGAGGCCCTTCGATTTGTGCACCGTGATGACTTTCACGAGTTCGGCATCGCTCTCGAGGCGCAGCACGCGCTCGTCGCCGCCCTCGCCCAGGCCTTCGATCTGTTCGGCGAACCAGCGGATCAGGGCCTGTTCGCCATCGAGCTGGGTGCTCGCTTCCTGCAGCAGTTCGGCCAGGTGCAGCAGGTTGGTGAGCCTGCGCTCGCCGCCCGGTTCGCGCAGCAGCCGCGCCGGCAGGTCGAGTTCGTGGATGAAGCGGCGCAGCATCGCCAGCACGCCCTGGCGCTGCCAGGACTGGTGCAAGGCCTTGAGCTGCTCGACGCGCTCTTCCCAGACGCTTTCGTCGCCCGAGAGCCGCGCCAGTTCGCCCAGCGGCAGGCCGGCCGTCCGGGTGGCCAGCGCCGCGCGCGCCAGGGCGCCGTCGAGCGGACTGGCGACCGCGTACAGCCAGCGCAGGACGTCGGCTGCCTCTTCGCTTTCGACCACCGAATCCTTGTCCGACAGGTAGACGCTGGCGACCCTGCGCCGCACCAGCGCCTGGCGAATCGCCGCCGCTTCACGGCGGTCGCGCACCAGGATGGCGATGTCGGCCGGCTGCAGGCGCACGAACCCGCCGTCCTCTTCGAAGCCGACCCTGGGGTCGTTGAGCAGCGTGACGATATGCTCGGCGCAGTGATGGGCGAAGAAGGCACGGTACTCCTCCATCTTCATGTCCTCGCGCTCGGTGGTGCACAGCGCCAGCGCCTGGTAGGGGCCGTCGACGCCGACCAGTTGCGCGCGCCGGCCCGCCGCGCGTACCGGCTCGAAGGGCAGCGGATTGACTGCGCCGCGGCGGAAGCGGAAGGCTCCGGCCGCGTGGCCCGGGTGCTGGCCGTCGCCTTCGGCGTGGCGGAAAAGCTGGTTCACCGCGTCCACCAGCGCGGCGGTGGAACGGAAATTGGTGCCGAGCTGGTAATGGCGTCCCTGGGTCGAGGCGCGCGCCGCCAGGTAGCTGTGGATGTCGGCGCCGCGAAAGCCGTAGATCGACTGCTTCGGGTCGCCGATCAGGAACAGCCCTTGGCGCGGATCGTTGGCCGCGACCCGGTACAGCACGTCGAAGATCGCGTACTGGTCGGGCGAGGTGTCCTGGAATTCGTCGATCAGGGCGACCGGATACTGGGTCACGATGCGCTGGCGCAGCGCGTCGCCGTTCGGCCCCACGAGCGCATCCTTCAGGCGCGCCAGCATGTCGGCAAAGCCGAACTGGCGGTTGCGCGCCTTGAGTTCGGCCGTGCGGCGCGCGATGTGGCCGGCCGCGTGGCGCAGCAGCGCATGCGCCAGCGGCTCGATCGTCGCCAGCGCCGCGCGCAGTGCCTCGGTATGGCCGAAGCACTCCGGCACCAGCGCGTGGAAGTCCTTGCTGAACGCGTCTACCAGGCCGTGCGGGGTCAAGCGCTTCCAGGCCGTCTCGTTCAGGTCGGGTTCGACCAGCGCGCCATCCCTGGCCCAGGCACGCAGGGCCTCGAACCATTTCGGCACCGAATCGGCGCGCATCTTGTTGCCGTTGAAGGCTTTCGGATGGCCTTCGCGCTGGGCCGCGATCCAGCGCTCCATGTCGTTGGCGCGCTCGAACCAGCCTTGCTTCAGGCGCGCCAGTTCGGCCTGCTGGCTGCGCTGCACGCGCGTCACCAGTTGCGCCAGCGGCTCGGGCGCGCTCATGCCGAGCGTGGCGGTGCGGTGCACCAGGTCGCGCACCGAATTCTTGAGCGCCCCGACGTCGCGCCAGCATCCGAGCACGGCGCCGAGCGCCCCGCTATCCAGGGGGTAGACGTGCTGGCGCCAGTAATCGTGGGCCGCATCCTCGAACAGGGCACGTTCGTCGCTGACGAGTTCCTCGTCGAACAGGCTGCCGGAATCGAAAGCATGCTCGCGCAGCATGCGCTGGCACCAGGCGTCGATCGTGAAGATCGCCGCTTCGTCCATCGTCTCGGCCGCCAGCACCAGGCGGTGCGCGGCGATCTGGCGTTCGGCATGGGACCGATAGCCCTCGGCCAGCGCGGCCAGGAAGGGATCGGCCTCTTCGCCTTCGCCGCGGAAGTAAGCCGCGGCCCCGACCAGGCGCTCGCGCACGCGGTTGGCCAGTTCGCGCGTGGCGGCGCGGGTGAAGGTCATGACCAGGATCTGCGACGGCAGCAGCGGCCCGGCGAATCCATGCTCGCCGCCGTGGCCGAGGACCAGGCGCAAATACAGCGCGGCGATGGTCCAGGTCTTGCCGGTGCCGGCGCTGGCCTCGATCAGGCGCGAGCCGTGCAGCGGGAAAGTCAATGCGTCGAGCAGCTGGCTCATGCCTCGCCTCCCGCGTGCGGCGTCACCTGGATCTGCTCGTTCAACCAGCGCGCCAGCGCGCCGTACAAGGCGTGCGCCAGGTCCGGCCAGCCGCCGGCTGCGACCAGCAGCGCAAATTCCGGCCACAGGCGCGCCAGGCAGGGCTCCTGTTCGACCTCGCCCGGCAGCTCGTACTTGCCGTCGTAGACGCCGCGGGCGTCCTGCCCGGCCAGGTGGGCCAGCGCCGTCTTGCAGGCCACCGGCAGCGGCGCGTCGAGGTTGTGCTTCCAGAGCGCCGCCAGTTCGCCCAGCACGACCAGCGCTTCCTCGCGCTCGATCGGCGCCATCGTCACGACCGCGTCGCGCGCCACCAGGTAACCCGTCACGCCGCCCCCGAGCGCGCTCGCGGCGAGCTGGCGCAGCCACGGGACAATCAGTTTGTCGCCGCGCGGCGCGCCGGACTTGTCCAGCACTTTCGAGGAGATCTGCATCAGCCAGGCGGTGTGCGTGCCGTCGGTGCGCAGGCGGTCGATCCAGTCGTCGAGCACGATGCCGTCGAATTCCAGGCCGAGCGCCAGCTTGGGCGCCGGCTGCGGGAAACGCGCGCCCAGCGCCAGCCAGGCGCGCCGCACCGGCACCAGGCCGTCGACCAGTTGCTGCTGCCACTGGCGTCCGACCAGGCCGATCGGCAGCACGCCCTCGCGCGCCAGCCGTTCGGCGCGCGCGTCGAGCGCCTGGCGCACCTGGTCGGGCTGCTCGGCCTGGCCGGCGTCGTCGAGCAGGCTGTCTTCGAGGAAGTAACGCTCCAGGGCGTCGAGCGAGAACGGTTCCTCGTCTTCGCCGATCACCTCGGCGGCATTGAAGACCACGCCCAGTCGGCGCCGGAAGAAATAGCGCGCCGGCTGCTTCAGGAAGCTTGCCAGCTCGGACAATTTCAGGCGGAAGTCCGGTTCCAGTTCATAGCGCGGCAAGGCGTCCTGCGCGCCCTCGCCCGCGGCACCGTGCGCGGCGCGCCATTCGCGCGCATAGGTCAGCATGCCGCCTTCTTCGAAATAGCGCCGGCTGAACGGCTGCAGCGCGTGTTCGACCGTGAGCGTGGCGAGGTCGAGGTCCCAGCCGGCGTGCAGGTAGTCGCGCAGCTGCGCCACCAGCACCGAGGCCGGCTGCTCGCTGTTGTCGCGCACATTGCGCCCGACCCAGCTGATGTAGAGCTTGTCGCGCGCGGCCAGCAGCGCCTCGAGCATCAGGTAGCGGTCGTCATCGCGCCGCGAGCGGTCGCCCGGACGGCTCATGCCGGGCAGCGCCAGCAGGTCGAAATCGTTTTGCGGCGCACGGCGCGGGAAGTCGCCGTCGTTCATGCCGAGCAGGCAGACGGCGCGAAACGGCACCGCGCGCATCGGCATCAGGGTGCAGAAAGTGACGCCGCCCGAGACGAACTGGTGGTTCAGCGTGGGCTGGTCGATCTGACCCAGCCAGGCTTCGCGCAGCAAGGCCAGCGGCACCGGCTCGTCGAAGCCGCCGGCCTCGGTCATCTCCATCCAGCAGTTCAGCGCTTCGCCCAGCTGGGCCAGGGTCAGGCGGTCGCCCTCCTCGCGGCCGTCGAAGAAGGCGGCCAGCAGGGCGCGCGCCTGCACGCCCCACGCGAGCGGGGTGCGCGCCTCGGCCAGGCGCGCGCGCCATTCGAGCAGGCATTCGACGAACTGGGCCAGCGACCCGGCCAGGGCGGCGTCGAGCCCGCCCACTTCGGCATACGGCTCGATCTCGCCGAAGCGCGCGCCGGCGCCGCTGGCGTAACCGAGCAGCATGCGGCGCACCCCGAAGATCCAGGCGTTCTGCTCGCCCGCGGCGCCCAGGCCGAGGCCGGCGCGGTGCTCGCCGTCGAGGCCCCAGCGCACGCCGGCGCCGTCGATCCAGGCGCCCAGCAGCGGCAGGTCGTCTTCGCGCAGGCCGAAACGCGCGGCCACCGCCGGCACGTCGAGCAGGTCGCGGATTTCGCTCTGGCGGCAGCGCTGCTGCGGCAGGCGCAACAGCCATTCGAGGGCCACCAGCAAAGGATTGACGCTGCGGTCGCGCGTGTCGCCGATCTCGAAAGGGATGTGGCGCGGGTCGCTCTTCTTGTGCTGGTCGAAGATGGCGTGGATCGCGGCCGAAAAGGTGTCGATGTCGGGCACCATGACGACGATGTCGCGCGGGCGCAGGCTTGGGTCCCGGGCAAACCAGGACAGCAACTGGTCGTGCAGGGCCTCGACCTCGCGCTGGGTGCTGTGGGTGATGTGGAATTCGATCGAGCGATCCTCGGGCGCCGGCGGGAAATGCGGGTGCTCGGAAAGCGGGCGCATGTCGCGCACGGCGGCCTGCACCTGCTGCAGCAGCGTGTCGCCGTCGTCCTCGGAAAACAGGTCGATGCGCAGTTTGGTGATGGTCTCGAGCTCGGGGCGGCCGGCCTCGTTGTCGAATTCGTCGAGCATGCGCACGAAGTCGCGCCCCTGGCGGCCCCAGCTCGCCAGCAGCGGATGGCTGTGCGCATGCAGTTCTTCGATCGGCAGCGTCGCCAGGTCGACCCCGCCGCGCGCCGGCTGGCGCTTGTGCGCGGCCTTCAAGAGTTCGCGGCCCTCGATGATGTCGCCCCAGTAGAACTGGCAGGGATTGGGCACCGCCAGTAACACCTGGGTGTGGCGCGACAGCGCGGCGATGGCTTGCAGCGTCTGGTACGGCAGGGCCGACATCCCGAACAGCACGACGCGGCGCGGCAGGCGCGCGGCGGGCGGATCGCCCGACAGGATCCTGGCGACGAACACTTCGTGGATCGCGGCGCGCCCGCTGCCGCGCTGCATCGGCGCCACGCTCTCGTGCACCGCGCGCCAGAGCCGCGCCTGCCAGCACTGGTCGGGGCCGAGGGGCAGCGGCTCGCCGCCGGCGCGGCGCAGCTGGTCGCGCCCGATTTCCCAGTCGGTCAGCCAGTCGGCGCGGTACACCTGGTACTGGTCGAACAGGTCGGCCAGGCGCTCTGCCAGCTGCAGGCGCCGCTCGGGGCAGCCATCGCCCAGGAAATGCGTGAGCGGCGCGAACACCGGCTCCTTGAGCAGCGTCGGCAACAGGCGCATCAGGCGCCAGGTGAGCGGATCGCGGTCGAAGGGCGAGCGGCTGGGCACGCGTTCGCGCCCCAGCATGGCGCGGTAGGCTTCCCACAGGAAGCGCGCCGGCAGCGCCACGCGCGTCGCCGCGCACACCCCGAGTTCCTCGGCCAGCGCGATTTTCAGCCATTCGGCGAAACCGTTCGACTGCACCAGGATGGTTTCCTGTTCCAGCGCCCCGAGCGGATGCCGGCGCAGCCAGTCGAAGACGGCTTCGCGCAGCATTTCCATCTGGTTGCCGTGCAAAATCAGCAGGCCGGGGGTGATCGTGGAAGACATCTGGGGGTGTGGTCGATATGGCAGCTCAGGCGCAACAGGATACTCTTTTTGGACGCGCGGCGGAAGGCGAAAACCGGCTTAACCGCCGTCCGTGGCGCGTGCGCCAAGTTCCGCGGCGACCTGGCGTTCGAGCCGCGCGAAGATGCTGCGCAGACGTGCTCCCAGGACTTTTGCATCGGCCAGCGTGCCGTGCGCGTGCTGGCGTTCGAGCGCTTCGCACAGATCGGCGAAGCCGAGCGCGCCGACCGCGCGTGCCGAGGATTTCAGGCGGTGGGCGACGGCGCCGGCGCGCGCCAGGTCGTGCGCCACCAGCGCGCTGTCGACCTCGGCCAGGCCCTCGCGCGCGCTGTCGAGAAACATGAAGGCGAACTTGCGCATCTTGACGGGATCGGCGCCGAAGGTGGCCGCCAGCACGGCGCTGTCGAGACAAGGCGCGCGCGGCCCCGGCGCCGCTGCCGGCGCACTCGCCGCGCCGCGCCCGATGGCGCGCGCGATGGTCGTCGCCATGTATTCCGGCGCCACCGGCTTGGTCAGGAAATCGTCCATGCCCGCCGCCATGCAGCGCGCCTGGTCCTCGACGCCGGCATTGGCCGTCATCGCAATCACCACGCTCTTGGCCAGGGCGGGATCGGCGCGGATGCGGCGCGTGGTCTCGAAGCCATCCATCAGCGGCATCTGCACGTCCATCAGGACGCAATCGAAATGGCGCTGCCCCATGTGCGCGAGCGCCTCGCCGCCGTTGCCGGCGACGGCGACCTCGGCCCCCGCGTGCTCCAGCAGTTCGCGCCCGACCTGCTGGCTGAAGACATTGTCTTCGACCAGCAGGATGGCGAGACCGTCCAGGCGCTGGCCGGCGCTGGCCGGGCTGGCGGCCGGACGCCGCACCGAGCGCACGCCGTGGGCGCCGCCCTGCCCCAGGCGCGCCGTGAACCAGAAGGTGCTGCCGCGCCCCGGTTCGCTCTCGGCCCCGACCGCGCCGCCCATCAGCTCGGCCAGCTGCTTGCTGATCACCAGCCCCAGGCCGGTGCCGCCGAAGCGCCGCGTGGTCGACGGATCGGCCTGGTGGAAAGGCGCGAACAGCTGTGCCAGGTCGCGCGGCTCGATGCCGATGCCGCGGTCCTCGACCTCGAAGCGCACCAGGCGATCGCGCCCGCCGGCGGCGGCGTGCTCGCCCTGCGGGCGCACCCGCAGCACGACCACGCCGCGCTCGGAAAACTTGATCGCATTGCCGACGAAATTGAGCAGCACCTGTTCCAGGCGCAGCGGGTCGCCGCGCAGCGGCTCGCCAAGTTCAGGCGAGATGTCGAACACCAGGCGCAGGCTCTTCGCGCGCGCCGCTTCGCCAAGCTGGGTCTCGAGGCTGCGCATCAGGGTTTCGAGCTTGAAGTCGAGCAGTTCGAGCTCGAGCCGGCCGGCCTCGATTTTCGAGAAATCGAGGATGTGGTTGATGATCCCCAGCAGGTGCCGGCCCGAGTGATGGATTTTTTCCAGGTAGTCGCGCAGCTTCGGTTCGAGCGCCGACTTGAGCGCCAGGTGGGTCATGCCGATGATGCTGTTCATCGGCGTGCGGATCTCGTGGCTCATGTTCGACAGGAAGTCGCTTTTCGCCTGGTTGGCGGCGTCGGCGGCCGCTTTCAGCTGGTGCAGTTCGGTGATGTCGGTGGCCACGCACAGCACGGCGCCGATGTCGCCGTCCAGGCCCACCGGCACCTTCACTTCCCACAACTGGCGCCGCGCGCCGTCGGCCAGCACCAGCTCGACCTGGCTGGCGCGGCGCCGGCCGTCGAACACGGCGCGCTGGCGTTCCCAGGAAACGTCGGCCATCGCGGCCGGCATCACCTCGCGATCGAAGCGTCCGACGATCTGTTCCGCCGCCTGCCCCAGCACCAGCGCCGTCTTCGCGTTCACGTACAGGAAGCGGCGCTCGCGGTCCTTCATGAAGACGAAGGCGTCGAGGTTGTCGAGCACGGAATCGAGCAGGGCGCGCTGTTCGATGGCGACGCGGCGCGACCAGTACAGCGACAGGAACAGGCTGTACACGAGCAGCGTCGCCGCGAAGCCGGTCGCCATGGCGATCAGCGGCAGGCGATTGTCCGAGGGCAGGAACAATGCGCTCTTGGGCGCGCTGAAATGGGCCTTCCACAGGGTGTCGCCGAAGTCGACCGGCAGCACCGCGGTAAAGGTGCTGGCCTCGTCGACTTCGCGGGTGCGCACGGCGCCGTCGCCATACAGCAGCCGGTCGCGCACGCCGACGGCCAGCGGCGCGCCGCCCTTGCCGCGCGTGGCGGCGAACAGCGACAGCGACACCGGCTGGCCGGCCCCGGCGCCGAGCGCACCTTCGACCAGGGCCGGCACCGAAAACGTGACGCCGACCCCGCCGACATAGGCTGCGCGCCGTTCGTCGACCGTGGCCGGGGCGCGCCCGCCGCGGTAGACCGGCGCGCGCATGTTGAGCGCCAGGTGGGGCGTCGGTGTCTGCACCCGCACCGGCTGGCCGGACGCGCTGATCGCGCCGGCATCGCGCGCGCGCGCCATGGCTTCGGCGGGAATCCGGTTGACGCCGATGTCCATTCCCAGTTTTCCGGCATGCATGGCCGGCGGTTCGATATAGGTCAGCACCGTATGGCTGGGCCGGCGCCCGGGCGGAAAGATCGCGAAGCGCGGGTAGCCGTTCGGGTCGACGCTGCGGTCGGCGCGCACCCGCGCCTCGAAGGCGTCGCGCTCGGCGTCGCTGACGACCTGGGCGTAGGTGACGGCGTCGATCGCCGGGTAATTCGTGCGCAGGTCGAGCGTGTCGACAAAGCGGTGGAACTGCAGGCGCGTGACCGGGCTGTCGCCGCTGGCGAACAGGGACACCAGGGCGCGCGTGACGTCGGTGTAGGACTTGATGGCGCCCGCCAGGCGCTCCCGGGTTTCGCGGGCCTGGTTCTCGAAGCGCCGCAGCGCCTCGTCCTCGACCGCGCGCGAGGCGGCCATGTGCAGCATGGCACCGACCAGCAGCGCCAGCCACAGGCCGGCGCCCCACAGCACGACGCGGGTGGTGCCGCGCGCCCCGGCGGCTGCGACGATGCTGCGGGTGATCGACAGGGCCATCGCTGTTTGCGCCGCCTATTGAGACGAAAGATTGTTGATAATATACGCTATCGGACCGCCACGGGGCGCTCGACCGTAAGGATGACAGATGCGAGAAACGGCAGTCAAGGCAGTCCAGCCACCGGCGGCACCAGCGGCCACCCCCGACCCCCACGCATGGCTCGAAGAAGTCGGCGGCGAGCGGCAGCTGGACTGGGTGCGTGCGCACAACGCGGTCGCGGAACAGGCCCTGGGCGGACCCGCGTACGAGGCGCTGCGCGCGCGCCTGCAGGGCATCCTGGACGCCAGGGAGCGCATTCCCTACCCCAGCCGCCATGGCGACTACCTGTACAACTTCTGGCGCGACGCCCGGCACGAGCGCGGCATCTGGCGCCGCACCACCCTGGCCGAGTACGCCAAGGAGGCGCCGCGCTGGGACACCGTGCTCGACCTCGATGCGCTCGCCGCGGCCGAGGCCGAAAACTGGGTCTGGGCCGGCGTGACCTGTCTCGCGCCGCGCGGCACGCGCTGCCTGGTGTCGCTCTCGCGCGGCGGCGGCGACGCCGATGTGGTGCGTGAATTCGATCTCGAGACGCGCGCCTTCGTGCCCGGCGGCTTCGCCTTGCCCGAATCGAAGAACAGCGTCGCCTGGATCGACCACGAGCGCTTGTTCGTGGCCACCGACTTCGGGCCGGGTTCGATGACCGCCTCCGGCTACCCGCGCATCGTCAAGGAATGGCGGCGCGGCACGCCCCTGGCACAGGCGCGCACCGTGTTCGAAGCGCAGCCGGGCGACCTGTCGGCTTCGGCCCGGCGCGACCTGACGCCCGGCTTCGAGCGCGAATTCGTGACCCGCCAGATCGGCTTCTACAGCAGCGAACTGTTCCTGCGCGAGGGCGAACGCCTGACCAGGATCGAAAAACCGGCGGACGCGAATGCCTTCGCGGTGCGCGACCAGCTGCTGATCGAACTGCGCTCGGACTGGACGGCCGGAGGGCGCACCTGGCCCCAGGGCGCACTGCTGGCGACCGATTTCTCGCGCTTCATGGCGGGCGAACGCGATTTCGAGCAGCTCTTCACGCCGACGGCCACCAGCTCGCTCGACGGCCTGGCCGTCACCCGCGGCGCCCTGATTCTGACGGTGCTCGACAAGGTGAAAAACCGCCTGGTCGAGCTGCGCCGCGTGGACGGCGCGTGGCAGCGGCGCGATGTCGCCACCCCCGGCATCGGCACGCTGGGCGTGTCCAGCGTCGACGAGATCGAATCGGACGATTATTTTTTGACGGTGACCGACTTCCTGACGCCGACTTCGTTGTATATAAGTCACGCCGGAAGCGACCAGCGCACGCGTTTGAAGGCCATGCCGGCCTGGTTCGATCCGACACCGTTCACCGTGACCCAGTTCGAAGCGCGCTCGAAGGACGGCACGCTGGTGCCTTATTTCGTCGTCATGGCCAGGGGCGCCGCCTTCGACGGCAAGAATCCCACGCTGTTATACGGATACGGCGGCTTCGAGGTGTCGCTGAAACCGGCCTACAGCGGCATGATCGGCAGCGGCTGGCTGGAAGGTGGCGGCGTGTACGTATTGGCGAATATCCGCGGCGGCGGCGAATTCGGTCCGCGCTGGCACCAGGCGGCGCTCAAGGAACAGCGCCAGAAGGCCTTCGACGATTTTCTCGCGGTGGCCAAGGACCTGATCAGGCGCGGCGTGACCAGCCCGCGCCACCTGGGCATCATGGGCGGCAGCAATGGCGGCCTGCTGGTGGGGGCTGCGCTGACCCAGCGTCCCGATTTGTTCAATGCCGTGGTCTGCCAGGTGCCGCTGCTGGACATGCGGCGCTATCACAAGCTGCTCGCGGGCGCCTCGTGGATGGGCGAATACGGCGACCCGGATGTGCCGGCCGAATGGGAATTCATCGGCAAGTATTCGCCGTACCAGAACGTCTTCAAGGACAAGCACTATCCGACAGTGCTGTTTACCACCTCGACCCGCGACGACCGGGTGCATCCGGGTCATGCGCGCAAGATGGCGGCGCTGATGCAGGCGCAGGGCCACGCGGTGCTGTACTGGGAAAACATGGAAGGCGGCCATGCGGGGGCGGCCAACAATACCCAGCAGGCGCGCATGTGGGCGCTGACCTATTCCTTCCTCCGGCAGCAGCTGAAATGAGCACCCTACTATATAGAAGGGGCGAGGCCGCCATGCCGCTGCGCGTGCGCCCGCTGGCGGCGCACGAGTGGCCGCTGTACCGCGCGCTGCGCCTGCGCGCGCTGCGGGAAGCGCCCGACGCCTTTTTCAGCACGCTGGCCGAGGAAGAAGCGCGCACCGATGCCGACTGGGCCTGGCGCCTGCACCTGGGCGCCGGCTCCGGGCGCGACCGGCCGCTGGTGGCCCAGCTGGGCGAGGCGCCCGTCGCGCTGGCCTGGGCCAAGGTCGATGCCGAGGAGCCGGCGACGGTGAACCTGTTCCAGATGTGGGTGGCGCCTGAAGCGCGCGGACATGGCGTGGCCGCGGCCCTGCTCGAGGCCGCGCTGGCCTGGGCCGGTGCCAGGGGAGCGCGCACGATGCGCTTGGGCGTCGTGTGCGGGAACGCGGCGGCCCGACGCCTGTACGAGCGCGCCGGCTTCGTCGCCGATGGCGAACCGGAGCCGCAGCGTCCGGGATCGACCCGGATGGAGCAGCCGATGCGGCTGGACCTGGCCAGGCGCTAAGAACCTATCCCAGTAGGGAATGAGTCGTTGCTGACGCGCCTGACAAGCGGCTGCTGCGTTGCTCGTCGTTGCATGGCTCGCCATGCGGCCTCCTCGCGCCTTGCCCCCGCTTGCCATGCATCGTCATCAACTTCCTCCTCCCTACTGGGATAGGTTCTAAGCGCGCCCACCCAGGCTGCCGCTACTGCGCCAGGCCGTAGCTTCGCTGCTTGCCGGCACCGTAACGGACAACGGCCGGATAGCTCGCATCGATATCGACATACAAGGCCACCGCCGTCTCGACGCCGATCACCAGCGGCGCGCCCAGGCGTTCGGTGACGATCCCGGCGCGGCGCAGCAGGCGTTCGATCGCGGTCGTGGTCACCGTCACGTAACGCGCGATGCCTTGCTCGTAGCCGTAACGGGTAATGGCGGCGAAGGACTCCATCGTGATTTCGGAGAAGCCGAACTGGCCACTCCCGCCGGTCTCGATGGCAAAGCGCGACAGTTCCCAGATGTGTTCGTCGCATGGCGCATCCTGTCCGTGCAGGAGTTGCGGGAAGGAATCCTTGAGCATGTAGGGGCCGTCGGTCGGCAACAGGCGCCAGCACCCGCGCAAGATCCCCGCGCCCGGCTCGCGCATCATCATGTAGTGCGGTTCGAGGGCGTCGTAGCCGTCGATTTCCATGCCCGACAAGACCGGTACTTCCCAGCCCAGGCGGCCCTGAAACACCTTTGCGCGAAGGGTATGCATCTCGCGCAGATCGCGGGATTGAAAGTCGCGCCGTGCTGCGATATTGATTTGCAGTGCCATGTCGTTCTCCCTGTATGTTGACCAAAAAACTTATGCGACAGGCATGAAGAGTCACGCAATTTATGCACGGGCGGTACTAGCAGTATTGCTAGGTGGCTAGGAGGTGACACAGTGGAATACTAAGTTTTTCACCCGTTCATCAGGAGACCGGCCATGCCAAACGACTTCATCAGTGAATACATGCTTTCCCGTCCCAGCGTACACAGCGCCGTGGCGATGTCCATGCGGACGCCGCACGCGGACCTGCGTCAATTCCGCATCAGCAAGCGCGAGAGCCAGGAGAAATTTTGGGGCAGATTCGGCGTTACCCAGTCAAGCGGCAGCCGATTCGAGACGGGGCTGGCCATTCCGGCACCGGTGGCGATTCTGTTGAAACTTTATGTCAACGGCAAGCTCAACGATGGCGATCTTCAGGGTTGAGCAGACCCAGCGCTATGGCCTTGACCACCGCCTGCTGACGTGTGTTGACGTTGAATTTCTGACGCACGTTGGCCAGGTGGAAATTAACGGTAGCTTCAGAACAGCGCGTGATCATCGAAATTTCCCATGACGACTTTCCCGCCATAACCCAATTGAGCACCTCCAACTCTCGCCGCGTCAGGCGCGGCACCGGTTCGCCACCTTCCGGGTGGGAAAATGGCAGCGAGGCGGCGAACGCGTAATCCCGGATCAGCGCCAGGGCGCCCATGTTCTGGATGATCTCGCGCGAAAATTCTCCGCCTGGCGCGGCGTCGGACGCCAGGCTGAGCAAGCCGACCTCGCCGCCCGGGCCGTGGATCGGCAAGGTCACGCCGGTGCGCATGCCGTGACCGCTCGCTTCCTCGTACAAGGCGCGTCCTCCCGGACTGCTGAAGGCGTCGGGCTCCCAGATGATCGGCAAGGTGCTGGTCAGGCAATGACTGACGGTGGGATCGACGTAGGCGAAGCGCTCCGCGTCGTAGCGCTCGCGCCACTCGCTGGAATAATTGGTCTGCACGAAAGCATTCTCGTACTGGGCGTGGCGCGAGTGGACCACGGCGTACATCACATGATCCAGACCGAACGAATGCGTCAGCTCGAACAACGCCTGACGCCAGGACGCCGCGTCTTTCGCATTCAACAGCTGCACTAGTTGTGCAGTTTCAATCATAGGGGGCTTTCACCTAGGGTTGGGAGTTGTCTAATGCATATGGCATGTGGCACACAAAGAATGCACCTTAGCAAGTTTAGCAACCATTAGTAGGAATGTATCCATGTATTTTGTAGTATTTACCCAACATCGCCCAAGTTATGCCCAACGAATCGTGCGCTGAGGCAATCATATTTCGGCTACCCTCCTGCGCTGCCAAATGTTCATTCTCAAGCGCAAGTTTTATTCCGCGCCAATGCTTGACTTGAAATCGCGCAAGAGTATCGTTTCATAGTTTCCGTTTAACAGTTTCCCCCGCGCGAAGGCGACGACGCACGCGCGACGACAAGAACGCCGTACCACTTTCCAAAACGAGGATACAACGTCGATGAACACAATGACCGACATGGCCGAACAGCTGGACGTCAAACTCCTGCTGGCAACGCTGATGGCCCTGAAAAAGGGTGACTTTTCGGTACGCATGCCTTCCGATTGGACCGGTGTGTCCGGCAAGATCGCCGACACCTTGAACGACATCATCGAGACCAAGTCGAAGATGGTCGAAGCCGTGACGGAAGTGTCGCGCGTCGTCGGTCGCGAGGGTCACCTGACCCAGCGCGCGGACGTACCAGGCGTGGTGGGCGGCTGGAGCACCATTATCAGCTCGGTCAACACCCTGATCGACGACCTTGTGCGTCCGACCACGGAAATGGCGCGCGTGATTGGCGCCGTGGCAAAAGGCGACCTGTCGCAGACCATGGCGCTGGAAGTCGACGGCCACCCGCTGAAGGGCCAGTACCTGCGCGCGGCGACCACCGCCAACACGATGGTGGAACAGCTTTCTTCCTTCTCGTCCGAAGTGACGCGCGTGGCGCGCGAAGTCGGTACCGAGGGCAAGCTGGGCGGCCAGGCGCAAGTGAAGGGCGTGGCGGGCACCTGGAAAGACTTGACCGACTCGGTCAACTCGATGGCGGGCAACCTGACCTCCCAGGTGCGTAACATCGCGGAAGTGACCACCGCCGTGGCAAACGGCGACTTGTCGAAAAAGATCACGGTCGACGTGCGCGGCGAGATCCTGCAGCTGAAAGACACGATCAACGTCATGGTCGACCAGCTGCGTTCCTTCGCATCCGAGGTAACGCGCGTGGCGCGCGAAGTCGGTACCGAGGGCAAGCTGGGCGGCCAGGCCTACGTGCCGGGCGTGGGCGGTACCTGGAAGGACTTGACCGATAACGTCAACTTCATGGCATCGAACCTGACGGGCCAGGTGCGTAACATCGCCACCGTGACGACCGCGGTGGCGAACGGCGACCTGTCCAAGAAAATTACGGTCGACGTCAAGGGCGAGATCCTGGAGCTGAAGAACACGATTAACGTCATGGTCGACCAGTTGTCCTCGTTCTCGTCCGAAGTGACGCGCGTGGCGCGCGAAGTCGGTACCGAAGGCAAACTGGGCGGCCAGGCCCAGGTGAAGGGTGTCGCGGGCACCTGGAAAGACTTGACCGACTCGGTCAACTCGATGGCGGGTAACCTGACCGGCCAGGTGCGTAACATCGCGGACGTGACCACCGCCGTGGCGAACGGCGACTTGTCCAAGAAGATCACGGTCGACGTGAAGGGCGAGATTCTCGAACTGAAGAACACGATCAACGTCATGGTCGACCAGTTGAACTCCTTCGCATCCGAAGTCACGCGCGTGGCGCGCGAAGTCGGTACCGAGGGCCGCCTGGGCGGCCAGGCGAACGTGCCGGGCGTTGCCGGCACCTGGAAGGACTTGACCGACGGCGTGAACTCGATGGCGGGTAACCTGACCGGCCAGGTGCGTAACATCGCGGACGTGACGACCGCGGTGGCGAACGGCGACCTCTCGAAAAAGATTACGGTCGACGTCAAGGGCGAGATTCTCGAACTGAAGAACACGATTAACGTCATGGTCGACCAGTTGTCCTCCTTCGCATCCGAGGTGACGCGCGTTGCGCGTGAGGTCGGAACGGAAGGTAAACTCGGTGGACAGGCCTACGTTCCAGGAGTGGGCGGTACCTGGAAGGACTTGACCGACAACGTGAACTTCATGGCGTCGAACCTGACGGGCCAGGTGCGTAACATCGCGGCGGTGACGACCGCGGTGGCGCGGGGTGACTTGTCGAAGAAAATTACGGTGGACGTGAAGGGCGAGATTCTCGAACTGAAGGACACGATCAACGTCATGGTCGACCAGTTGTCCTCGTTCGCCTCCGAGGTCACGCGCGTGGCGCGCGAGGTGGGTACCGAAGGTAAGCTCGGTGGCCAGGCAAACGTGTCCGGCGTGGCCGGTACCTGGAAAGACTTGACCGAGAACGTCAACCAGCTGGCGGCCAACCTGACCAACCAGATGCGCGCGATCGGTGAAGTGGCGACCGCGGTGACCCGCGGTGACTTGTCGCGTTCGATTCAGGTCGAAGCACGCGGCGAGGTGTCCTACCTGAAGGACAACATCAACGAGATGATCCGCAACCTGAAGGAAACCACGCAGAAGAACGCGCAGCAGGATTGGCTCAAAACCAACCTGGCGCGCTTCACGCGACTCCTGCAAGGCCAGCGAGATTTGGGCGCGGTGACCAAGCTGATCCTGTCGGAGCTGGCGCCGCTGGTCTCGGCCCACCACGGCGTGTTCTACATGATGGATTCGCAGGAGCTTGACGCGCGCCTGCGCATGATCGCGAGCTATGGCTATCGTTCCAACCGCAAGCTGCCGACCTCGTTCTTGCCCGGCGAAGGCCTGGTGGGCCAGTGCGCGCTCGAGAAGACCCGCATCTGGCTGACCGACGTGCCGCGCGATTACATCGTCGTCTCGTCGGGCCTGGGTTCGGCGCCGCCGAACAACATCGTCGTGCTGCCGATCCTGTTCGAGCAGCAGGTGAAAGCCGTCATCGAGATCGCCTCGCTGGACCGCTTCACCGAAACCCACCTGTCCTTCCTCGACCAGCTGATGGAGTCGATCGGCGTCGTCCTGAACACGATCGAGGCGAACAGCCGTACCGAGTCGCTGCTGACCCAGTCGCAGTCGCTGGCGCAGGAACTCCAGCAGACCAACCAGGAACTGGCGGAAAAGGCGCGCCTGCTGTCCGAACAGAACATCGAGGTGGAACGCAAGAACCGCGAGGTGGAGCAGGCCAAGCTGGCGCTGGAAGAAAAGGCGACCCAGCTGGCGCTGTCCTCCAAGTACAAGTCCGAGTTCCTGGCGAATATGTCGCACGAATTGAGGACGCCTCTGAATTCGCTGCTGATCCTGGCGCAGCAATTGTCGGATAACCCGGAAGGCAACCTGTCCGGTAAACAGGTCGAATTCGCGAAGACCATCCACGGCTCCGGCTCCGACTTGCTGACCCTGATTAACGACATTCTGGACTTGTCGAAGATCGAGTCGGGCACCGTCACCCTGGACGTGTCGGAATACCGCTTCGCCAACCTGCGCAACTACGTCGACCGCACCTTCCGCCACATGGCCGAAGCCAAGCACCTCGGCTTCCAGGTCGACCTCGCGGAAAACCTGCCGACCGCGGTGATGACCGATACGACGCGCCTGCAGCAGGTCTTGAAAAACCTGCTGTCGAACGCGTTCAAATTCACCAGCCACGGCCAGGTGGCCCTGAACATCAGCCTGGTGACCAGCGGCTGGACGGCCGACCACCCTTACCTGCTGCATGCGGACGCGGTGCTCGCGTTCTCGGTCAGCGACACCGGTGTCGGCATCCCGTCGGACAAGCTGCAGCTGATCTTCGAGGCCTTCCAGCAGGCCGACGGCTCGACCGCCCGCAAGTACGGCGGCACGGGTCTGGGCCTGTCGATTTCGCGCGAACTGGCGCGCCTGCTGGGCGGCGAGATTCGCGTCGAGTCGACCGTCAGCATCGGTTCGACCTTCACGCTCTACCTGCCTTACAACCGCGCCGGCTTCATCAACTACGAAGCGACGCGCCAGCCGCAGCCGGCGCGCCTGGTCGCGCCGAGCGCGGCGCCGGTTCCGGCCCCGATCCCGTACACCACGAGCGAGGCCAGCGAAAGCGGCGCCGTGGCGACCATCGAAGTGCAGGCGCCGACCAACAGCAACATGGTCGAATATGCGTCGATGCTGGACGACCGCGGCCTGATCGCTCCGGGCGACCCGTCGGTGCTGATCGTCGAGGATGACGACCGCTTCGCCCGCACCGTGCTCGAATTCGCCCGCGAGAAGAACTTCAAGGGCATCGTCACCCACCGCGGCGACTCGGCCCTGTCGCTGGCGCGCGACTACCTGCCGTCGGCCATCCTGCTCGACATCGACCTGCCCGACATCGACGGCTTCACGGTGCTCGACCGCCTGAAACGCGATCCGAGCACCCGCCACATCCCGGTGCACGTGGTCTCGGCGCTGCGCGAGCGCGAACGTGCGCTGCGCCAGGGCGCGATTTCCTTCATCAGCAAGCCGGTCGACCGCGACGCGCTGAACGAGGAATTCACCCGCATCCAGAAATTCCTGGTCGGCGGCAAGCGTTCGCTGCTGGTGGTGGACGACGACATGGCGCAGCGCGAGCTGATCGTCAACCTGATCGGCGACAGCGACCTGCACATGGTGACCGTGGAAACCGGCGCCGCCGCGCTTGAAGCGCTGGAAGCGAACCGCTTCGACTGCATGGTGCTCGACCTGACCCTGCCCGACATTTCCGGCTTCGACCTGCTCGACCAGATCGGCAAGAAGCCGCAGCTGCGCGACCTGCCGATCGTGATCTACACCGCGCAGGAACTGTCGCGCAAGGAAGTCACGAAGCTCAAGAAATACGCCAAGACGATCGTCATCAAGGACGCCCGTTCGCCGGAACGCCTGCTCGACGAGACGGCGCTGTTCCTGCACCGCTCGCACGCTTCGCTGCCTGAACTGCAGCGCCGCATGCTCGAAGAGATCCACGCGGCCGACGGCGGCCTGGCGGGACGCAAAGTGCTGATCGTCGACGATGACTTGCGCAACATCTTCGCCCTGTCGTCCTTGCTGGAGCGCCAGCAGATGCAAGTGCTGTTCGCCGAGAATGGCCGCGACGGCATCGAGGTGCTGGAGAAGGACCCGACCATCGAGATCGTCCTGATGGACATCATGATGCCGGAGATGGACGGTTACGACACGATGCGCGCGATCCGCCGTATTCCGAAGTTCAAGTCGCTGCCGATCATCACCCTGACCGCGAAAGCGATGAAGGGCGACCGCGACAAGTGCATCGCCGCCGGTGCGTCGGACTACATCACCAAGCCGGTCGACGTGGCGCAGCTGCTGTCGCTGATGCGAGTGTGGCTGCATTGACCGCGTTCGCCGCTTTCGCTCACCTGGCCCACCCGTCGCCGGCGGTCGAGGAGCTGGAAATCGAGCTGTTGCTGGAAGCCTTGAGCCAACGGCACGGTTACGATTTCCGCGACTACGACCGCGCGCTGGTGCGCAAGAAGCTGCTCGGCGTGATGGCCGCGCGCGAACTGAAGACGGTCTCCGCGCTGCAGGAGCGCGTGCTGCACGAACCGGGCGCCGCATCGGGCGTCCTGCGCGCGCTCGCCGTCCCGGCGGTGGCCCTGTTCGGCGAGCCGGAACGGGCACGCGAGGCGCGCGAGGTGCTGGGAAAGTCGCTGCGCCCGGCCGCCGTGCCCAAGGTCTGGCTGGCGGAATGCGCCGGCATCGGCGACGCCTGGACGCTGGCCATCCTGCTGCACGAGGAAGGCCTGCTGGCGCGCACCGAGATCTTCGCGACCCTGGCCAACGACGAATTGCTGGCCGAGGTGCGCGAGGCCGACTTCGACGCGGCCTTGCTGCCCGCCTTGCAGGAACACTACCTGCACAGCGGCGGCACGGGATGCCTGGCCGATTATTTCGCGATCCGCGACGGCCGCGCGGTCCTGCTCGCGCGCCTGCGCGCGCGCATCACCTGGGCCGGCTACAACCTGGTCACGGACGCCTCGTTCAACGAGTTCCAGGCCATCATCTGCTGCCGTGCCCTGGCCGATTTCGGTCCGATCCTGCGCCAGCGCGTGCTGCGCCTGTTCCACGAAAGCCTGTCGCGCTTCGGCGTGCTCGGCCTCGACCGCGAACTGGCGCCGGGCGACGCGCATGCGGCGGCCTACCAGCCGCTGCTGGGGGCGGCGCCGTGGTACCGGCGCGTGGCCTAGATAACCGATGGATGAAGGGCGGCGTTGCCGCCGTTTTTTTATGATCGCTTACTTCGAACCGATTGCGCTGGGCCGGGCGGCGACCTGGTCGCGCCAGGCTTGCAGGTGCGCCATGCCCTCGTCGCCCGGACGGAAACGCAGCAGGCCGCGGCCGAATTCGAGGGCGCAAAACGCGGTGATGTCGGCAATCGTGAAGCGCTCGCCGGCGACATACGGCTGGCGCGCCAGCAGCTGGTCGAGCCAGCGCGCGGTGGTGCGCATCTTGTCGCACTGGGCCGTCCCGAAGTCCTTGAACTGGGGCTGTTCGAGCGCCGCCAGCGCCGGGTGCAGGTGGCGCGCACCCTGGGCCGTTTCCAGCAGCAGGTGCAGTTCCATGCGGCGGTCGGCCATTTCGATGAAGGCGCGTTCTTCGAAGTCGACGCCCATCAGGTTCGGTTCCGGATGCAGGCCCTCGAGATAGGTGCAGATCGCGCGCGTTTCGCTGAGCACGCGGCCGTCGTCGAATTCCAGCGCCGGCACGCGGCCGAGCGGATTCTTGGCCAGGTAGCGCTCGCTGCGCTGCTCGCCGGCGATGATGTCGACCACTTCGGTGTCGATGCCGGTGATGCCCTTTTCAAGGATGAACATGCTCACCCGGCGTGGGTTGGGCGCGTGGCTGCTGATATACAGTTTCATAGGTCTCCTTCGTATCGTTGGCATGGGCTGCCACGAAATAATAGCCGCAATCGCCGCTGCGCGGCGGCCTGTGCTTGGCAGATTGACATGCCCCGGCTTTGGCGCCAGACTCGCGCATGCCCTTCCCACCCATTCGCCGAAAGACCACCATGCACCGCAGCCTGCTGTCCGCCGCCATCGCCCTCGCCTTCGCCGGTCTCGCCGCCTTCCCCGCGAGCGCCGCGCCGGGCGCACCGCAAAGCACGTCCCTGGCCACCACCCAGCTGCCGCGCGGCGTGCAGCCGCTGCATTACGACATCGCGCTGACGCCGGACGCGAAGAACGCCGGCTTCAGCGCCCAGGTCGCGATCGACCTCGAGATCACGGCGCCGACCGACAGCATCACCCTGCATGCGGCCGACCTGAAGTTCGCCGGCGCCACGATCACGCCAAGAAACGGCGCGCGTCAGAGCGCGAAGATCGCGCTCGACGAGCAGGCGCAAACAGCCGCCTTCCGCTTCGCCAGGCCGCTCGCACGCGGACGCTACAAGCTGGCGCTCGACTACACCGGCGTGATCGGCAGCCAGGCCGTCGGCCTGTTCTCGCTCGATTACGACACGCCGGCAGGCAAGCAACGCGCCCTGTTCACGCAGTTCGAGAACTCGGATGCGCGGCGCATGATCCCGTCCTGGGACGAGCCGGGGTTCAAGGCCACGTTCGCGCTGCGCGCCACCGTGCCGGCCGGCGAGATGGCCGTCAGTAACATGCCGGTGAAAAGCAGCACGCCGCTCCCGGACGGGCGCGTCGCCGTGCGCTTTGCCGATACGCCGAAGATGTCGACCTATCTGCTGTTCTTCGCGCTGGGCGACTTCGAACGCGCCACGGCCAACGTGGACGGCACCGAACTGGGTGTCGTGACGCGCCGCGGCAGCCTGCCGCAAGCGGCCTTCGCGCTCGAATCCTCGAAGCGCGTGCTGCGCGAGTACAACGATTATTTCGGCGTGCGCTACCCGCTCCCGAAGCTCGACAACATCGCCGGCCCGGGCCGCAGCCAGTTCTTCGGCGCGATGGAAAACTGGGGTGCGATCTTCACCTTCGAATTCGCGCTGCTGCTCGATCCGGCGATTTCGACCCAGCGCGACAAGCAGGAAGTGTTCGCCACCGCCGCCCACGAGATGGCGCACCAGTGGTTCGGCGACCTGGTCACGATGCGCTGGTGGGACGACCTCTGGCTCAACGAGGGCTTCGCGTCCTGGATGGAGTCGCGCATGACGGCGCGCCTGCACCCGGAATGGAATACGGCGCTCGAAACCGTGAACGGCCGCGACGGCGCCATGCGGCGCGACGCGCTGGCCACCACGCACCCGGTGGTGCAGCATGTCGAGACCGTCGAGCAGGCCAGCCAGGCCTTCGACGAAATCACGTACCAGAAGGGCGAAGCCGTGATCCGCATGCTGGAAGCCTATGTCGGCGAGGACGCCTGGCGCCGCGGCGTGCGCGCCTACATGCGCGCGCACGCCTACGGGAATACGGCGTCGAGCGACCTGTGGCGCCAGGTCGAACGCGCCGCGGCCAAGCCGGTCACCGCGATCGCCCACGACTTCACGCTGCAGCCCGGCGTGCCGCTGATCCGCGTGGCCGACCCGGTCTGCAAGGGCAACAGCATGACGGTGGCGCTCACCCAGGGCGAATTCTCGCGCGACCAGCCGGCGCGCAAGCCCCTGTCCTGGCGCGTGCCGGTGATCGCCCAGGTCGCGGGCGGCGCCATGCAGGCGCGCACCCTGGTGGCCGGCGGCAAGGGCAGCCTGACCCTGCCCGGCTGCGGCGCGGCGGTCGTCAACGCCGGCCAGAGCGGCTACTACCGCACCCTGTACTCGCCGCAGGCCTTCGCCCAACTGGCAGGCGGCTTCGCCACGCTGGCGCCGATCGACCAGATCGGCATGCTGGCCGATACCTGGGCGCTGGGCATGGCGGGCCTGCAGCCGGCCTCCAACTTCCTCGACCTGGCCCAGGCGACACCCGAGAATGCGCAGCCCCAGGTGTGGGCGCGCATCGCCGACGGTTTCGACAGCCTGCACGCGATGTACGGCGAGGACAAGGCGGCACGCGCGCGCCTCGATAGGTTCGCCATCGAGCGCCTGGCGCCGGTGATGGCGCAAGTCGGCTGGGATGCCCGATCCGGCGAGACGACCTCGCAGGCCAACCTGCGCGAGCGCCTGATCGCCACCTTGAGCCACCTGGGCGACCCGGCCACCATCGCCGAGGCACGCCGGCGCTACGCGGCGATGGGCACCGATCCCGCGGCGGTGCCGGGCGCGCTGCGCAAGACCATCCTGGCCGTCGTCGCCGAACACGCCGATGCGCAGACCTGGGAAACCGTGCGCCGCGCGGCCCAGGCCGAGAAATCGCCGATGATCAAGGACACCCTGTATGCCTTGCTGGCCACGGCGCAGGAGCCCAGCCTGGCGCAGCGCGCCTTGGCCCTGGCCTTGAGCGACGAGCCGGGCGCGACCAACGGCGCGGCCATGATCGCCGTCGTCGCCCAGTCGCACCCGGAACTGGCCTTCGATTACGCGCTGGCCAACCTGAAGGCGGTCAACGAACGCGTCGATGCCACTTCGCGCAGCCGTTACCTGCCTGGACTGGCGGGCAACGCGGCCACGCCCGCCATGGCCGACAAGGTGAAGGCCTATGCCGAGCTGCATATCGCACCCGACGCGCGGCGCGATGCCGAGACCGCCATCGTCGGCATCCAGGACCGGATCAAGGTGCGGCGCGAACGGCTGCCGGAGATCGACGCCTGGCTCGCCGGTCACGCCAGATAAGGCTACAGCGCCAGCGCGCCCTGGCGCGCGGCGATCCACTCGTCGAGCAGCGCCGCGCTGCCCGGCGCCACGTGCAGGCCGAGCTTGGTGCGGCGCCACAGGATGTCGGCGCTGGCGCGCGCCCATTCGTGCGCCATCAGGTAGTCGATCTCGGCCTCGAACAGGCCCGGCACCACCTCCAGTCCCAGGTCGGCCGCCGTGGTCCTGCGCGCCAGCAGGGTGTGGATGCGGGTGCCGTAGGCGCGGCTGTAGCGCGCCAGCAGTGGCGGCGCCAGCCAGGGGTAGCGCAGCGCCTGGCGCGCTTGCCAGGCATCGAATTCGAGCACGCCGCGCGCACTCGGCCTGGGTCCGTACAGGTCGCCCCCGGGCAGGCAGGCGTGCGCCGTCCAGGCCGGGGCGCGCTTGCCGAGGGTGTCGCCGATCCAGTCGACCGCCTGCTCGGCCAGCTTGCGGCTGGTGGTGATCTTGCCCCCGAAGACAGACAGCAGCGGCGCCCCGGCGCGGTCCGGCTCGAGGCGGTAGTCGCGCGTGGCCGCCGCCGCGCTGGCGCTGTCGTCCTCGACCAGCGGACGCACCCCGGAATAACTCCACAACACGTCGGCCGGCGCGATCGCGCGCTGGAAATAGCGGTTCACGAGCTGGCACAGATACAGGGTTTCCTCGGCGCTGATGGCGACCTTCTCGAGCTCGCCGCGGTAGTCGACGTCGGTGGTGCCGACCAGGGTGAAGGCGTCCTCGTAGGGCAGCGCGAAGACGATGCGCCCGTCCGGATGCTGGAAGATATACCCGTGCGGATGCTCGAACAGGCGCGGCACGACGATGTGGCTGCCCTTGATCAGGCGCAGCGCGCGCGCGCCGGGGGTATTCGTGGCCCCATGCAGGAACCGCCCGGCCCAGGGGCCGGCGGCGTTCACCAGGCAGCGCGCCCGCACCTGGATGCGCGCCCCCTGCCCTTCGAGCGAGGCGCTCCAGGCATCGGGCTGGCGTTGCAGCGCGGCGCAGCGCGCCTGGGTCAGGATCACCGCGCCGCGTTCCCTGGCGTCGAGCGCGTTCAGGACGACCAGGCGGGCGTCGTCGACCCAGCCATCGGAATACATGAAACCGCGGGTGAAGCGCGCCTGCAAGGGCAGCCCGGCCGGGTGCGCGCGCAGGTCCAGCGCCTGCGAGCCGGGCAGGAACTCGCGCCGCGCCAGGCGGTCGTAGAGGAAGAGTCCGGCGCGAATCAGCCAGGCCGGCCGTGCGCCGGCCTCATGCGGCATGACGAAGCGCAGCGGGCGCATGATGTGGGGCGCGCTGCGCAGCAGGGTTTCGCGTTCGAGCAAGGCCTTGCGCACCAGGCCGAATTCGTAGTGTTCGAGATAGCGCAGACCGCCATGAATCAGTTTGCTCGAGGCGGACGAGGTATGCTGGCCGAGGTCGTCCTTCTCGCACAGCACCACCCGCAAGCCGCGTCCGGCCGCGTCGCGCGCGATGGCCGCGCCGTTGATGCCGCCGCCGACGACCAGCACCTCGCACTCGAACCGCTTCATCGTTTCCACCACGGCGCCTCCTGAAGGATCGCAAAAAACCGGTCCAGTGTATGCCGCCTCCATGGCGCCATCTTCGCATGGATCAATGGCTCCAGCCTCTCTCCGGCCGTCGCTCCCGTGCGCCGCCACGCATGCCGGGCGCGGCCGTGCGGCCCTGTGTAGAATCGGGGTATGAGAATGAGCACCGACTTCGCTTGATGGCCGAACAACGCGCCTGGGTCCGCATGCCCTCGGGCAAACGCCTGGACTTGCTGAACCCGACCCCCTTCGACTGGGACGACGCCGACCTCGCGCTCGGCCTGGCACGCACCTACCGCTGGGGCGGGCATTCAGCCTGGCCGCTGCCGCTCTCGGTGGCCCAGCATTCGATCACGGTGATGCTGCTGCACCGCGCGCAACGCAAGGGACAGGTCGATCCCCTGGTGGAATTGCGCGAACTGCTGCACGACGCCGAGGAAGGCTTGCTCGGCTTCGATGCCTTGTCGGTGATCAAGCCTTTCCTGGGTGAAGGTTTCCGCGCCTTGAACAAGCGGCTCGAACAGGCCGTCTTCCTGCGCTATGGTTTGCCATCCTGGACCGCGCTCGAGCATGCGCGCCACAAGCGCGCCGACCGCCTGGCCGCCGCCAGCGAAGCGGTGCACGTGGCCGGCTGGTCGCGCGAGGAAGTCCGGGGCACGCTGAAAATCCGGGCCGCCGTGCTGCGCGACGATCCGCTGGCCGGCGTGTACGGCGGCACGCCCTGGGAACCGTGGCCGCCGGCCCTGGCCTGCGAACGATTTCTCGCCGAACTGGGCCGCTTGACGGCACTCATCCACCAACAGGAGTCATGAATGCGACACGCATGGGGTTTTCTCGCGGCACTCAGCCTGGCCTTGCCGGCCGGCGCCGCCTGCACGGCGGCCGACCACATCGTCGACAAGTACGGCGTCAGCTTCTCGGGCTTCAGCAAGGCCATCCCGAAAGTGGCCCGGCCGGTGCTGCGCGGCGCGCGGGTCGAGGACCTGGTGGTGATTCGCCTGCCGAACAAACAGGGCCAGGTGCCGGACGGCTTCGTCCACTCGGCCGTGATCGACAAGGAAAAGAGGCAGGCCTGGATCCGCCGGCGCGGCGGCTTCGTGCATGTCGACGAATGGTATGGACCGATCAGGCTGGCACAACTCGACCTTGCCGGATGCAAGCTCGACAGCTACCGTTAACCGGAAGCGATGGCACGCAATTTTGTTCCTCCGAACAAATACGCCTGAGCCCAGTTCGGCTTTGATCAATCGCAAACATCTGGAGCTAAGTGATTGATTTTGTTAAGAATGCGCTGATATCCACAAGAAATGTGGATAACTATGTGGACAAGCGCCTCTTGACAAGCCGCAAGCGCAGTATTGATGCGGGTTTCAACAAAATGCCCAATCTACAGGCAAAAATTGTCCCCTTTAAAATCAATGGCTTGCACGCCATGTGGTTTGGTGAACGGACTCTGCATCAGAAGATTCCTACAATGTCCTACAACGGGGGATAAGTAATTATTTCCACGCATTCCTGGCACGGTCGCGTACCAGCATCCTGACGCTGTCGGGCATGGGTTTTTTCGATTTCGCCGTGTCGGCCGTGATCCAGACGCATTCCTCGAAATGCTTGAGCATGGCCGGCGTGACGAAGCGCGTGCGCGCCGCATACACATGGCGGTCGCCCATCTGCGACTGCTGCTTGATGAAGAAGCGGTTCGGCACCACCAGGTGCAAATGCTCCTTGGCGCGCGTCATGGCCACGTACAGCAGGCGCCGCTCTTCCTCGATTTCCTCGGCGCTGCCGGTACTCATGTCGGACGGAATGCAGCCGTCGACGACATTGAGCACGTGCACCGATTTCCACTCCTGGCCCTTGGACGAATGGATCGTCGACAGGATCAGGTAATCCTCGTCCAGCAGCGGCGGGCCGGCGCGGTCGCTGGTCGCCTCGGGCGGGTCGAGCGTGATCTCGGCCAGGAAACTTTCGCGCGTGCCATGGCCGCCCGCCAGCGCGGCCAGCTGGGCGACGTCGGCCGCGCGCACGCTGGCGTCGTCATGCAGGCGCTCGAGGTGGGGCAGGTACCAGTCGCGCACCAGCTCGATGTCGGCCGGCCAGCGCAGGCCGGGCGTACGCAGGCGCCGGTAGAGCGTGACGAAATCCTGCCAGTCGCCCTGGCTTTTCGCGGGCGCGGCAAAGGCCTCGACCGCATCGACCGCTTCCGGCGCCTGGGCCACGGCGTCGAGCAGGCGCGTCGCCGTGGCCGGGCCGATGCCGGGGATCAGTTGCAGAACGCGGAAACCGGCCATCTTCCCGGTCGGGTTCTGGGCGAAGCGCAGCATCGCCAGCACGTCCTTGATATGGGACGCCTCCAGGAATTTCAGGCCGCCGAATTTGACGAAGGGGATATTCCGGCGCATCAGTTCAAGTTCCAGCGCCGCGCTATGGCTGGCGGCGCGAAACAGCACCGCCTGGGTAGTGAGCTTGATGCCCGCTTCGCGGTGCTCGAGGATGCGGTTGCAGACCCAGCGCGCCTGTTCGGCTTCGTCGGGAATGAGCACCAGTTGCGGCAGGCTGCTGGCCGCCTTGTCGGTCCACAGGGTCTTGGCATGGCGTTCGAGCGCGGCGGCGATGACAGCGTTCGAAGCGTCCAGGATAGGCTGGGTCGAGCGGTAGTTGCGGTCCAGCGTGATCACCTCGGCCGGCTGCGAGAACTGGGCGGGGAAATCGAGGATGTTGCGCACCGTCGCGCCGCGGAAGGAATAGATCGACTGGGCGTCGTCACCCACCACCATCACGCCCTCGCCGTCCGGCTTCATGCCGGTGATAATCGCCGCCTGCAGCCGGTTGGTGTCCTGGTATTCGTCGACCAGCACGTGGTCGAACAGGGCCCCGATCTCGGGGCCGAGCTCGGGATCGGCCGCCATCTCGGCCCAGAACAGCAGCAGGTCGTCGTAGTCGAGCACGTTCTGCTCCTGCTTGGCGTCGACATAGGCGCCGAACAGGCGCTTCAAGTCCGCTTCCCACTCCACGCACCAGGGGAAGGTGCTTTGCAAGACCAGCTCGAGCGGCTCGCGCGAGTTGACCACCCGCGAATAGATCGACAGGCAGGTGCCTTTCAGCGGAAAGCGCTTGGCGGTCTGGGTCAGTCCGATTTCGTGGCGCACCAGCCCCATCAGGTCTTCCGAGTCGCCGCGGTCGTGGATGGTGAACGATTCGTCGAGGCCGATCCGGCCGGAAAACTCGCGCAGCAGGCGCGCGCCGATGCTGTGGAAGGTGCCGGCCCAGGGCAACGTCGCCGCGCCCTCGTTGCGCCCGCCCATGATGCGCCGCAAGACATTGCCGGCGCGCTGGGTCATCTCGTTGGCCGCGCGCCGCGAAAAGGTCAAGAGCAGAATGCGCTGGGGATCGGCGCCGCGCATGATCAGGCGCGCCACCCGGTGCGCCAGCGTATTGGTCTTGCCGGAACCGGCGCCCGCGACCACCAGCAGCGGCCGGCTGGCCGGCGCATCGATGTCGTGCTCGACCGCCGCGCGCTGCGCGGGATTGAGGCTGGCAAAGGGATCGTCGAGATCGGGGGTGGCGGTTGCGGACATGAGCAAGTGGCAATGAGGAAACACCGCAACTGTACATTTGTCCAGTAAGGCTCCGCAAGTGCATTTTGCACTTCCCTCGCTCGGGCCTGTCGCCAAAAGGAGTCGCCATCGATGGCCGCAGTTCTAGCATCGGGCGACATATGCGTGCTAAGTCACCGTAACTAAAGAACTTTTCCAGATATCCACAAAGTCTGTGAATAACTTTGTGGACAAACCGGGGCTTGACAGGCTGAAATGCCGTCCGCATGCGGCCTGCAACAACTTGCCCAATCGCCGGGCATCGGCGATTTCGCGGAAAATCAATGACTTAGAAGATCATGCGCGGTGAAATGGCGACGTGGCCCGATCATGCAAAAAAGAAATTTATGTGTATAAGATCAGCCCGCGAGACGCCACAATCGTATCTTTCTGACATCCGAATCCATTTTCTGTAGGAAACTTTCAGGAACCGGAACGGCGCCGGTGCGGTTCGAGCAAGACCCGCTCGATGACATGGGTGCGGATATCGCGGGTGCGCAGGTATTCGACCGCGGACATGGTGTTGCTGCTGCCCTGGACCGCGATGCCGGCGTCGACGATCATGCGCTGGCGCGCGTCGGTCCGGGCGTCGATCATTGCGGCCACGACGGCGTCTTGCTCAACAGGGGGATTCTCCATCTCGACCTCGCCTTAACAGATTGAATGTTTTGCCTTAAGGAGTATTCATTAATAAAGATCAATGTCAATGTCAACTTCTTATCGTACGCATGAAATAGTTGTACAGACGCGTGGCCCAAGAGCGCGCCCTACCGGCATCGATCGGCCTAGAATGGTCGTGCTATCCAACCAAGCGCGAGGCAAGCATGGCAACGACTCCCGAACCCGACCTGAACCCCGGCGATGAAGCCACCCCCGGCACGCCGGGCGCCGGCGAAGACGTCTGCGAAGCCTGTTCCGGCAGCGGCAAGCTGGCCGACGGCAAACCTTGTCCGCAATGCGGCGGCAGCGGACGCGTGATGCGCGGCATCGGCGGCGGCTGATCTCCCGTCCGGCCGGCGCGGCCTGCCACCCTTGCATGACAGAAAGGCGAGCGCGCGCGATAATGGCGCCATGACTTACGCCACCGCTGTCGACCGTCCGCGTCCCGCCACCCTGCTTGCGCTGTTCCTGGCGTTTACCGAGCTGGCCCTGCAGGGCTTCGGCGGCGTGCTGGCTGTGGTCCAGCGCGAGATGGTCGAGCGCAGGCGCTGGCTGACGCTGGACGAATTCATCGAGGACTGGGCCGTGGCGCAAATCATGCCGGGGCCGAATGTGGTCAACCTGTCGATGATGATCGGCGCGCGCTACTTCGGCCTGCGCGGCGCCTTGACCGCCCTGGCCGGCATGCTGGCCGTGCCGCTGGTGCTGATCCTGCTGCTGGCCACCCTGCATGCGCGCTTTGCCGACAATGCCCAGGTGGCCGGCGCCCTGCGCGGCATGGCGGCGGTCTCGGCCGGGCTGATCGCGGCGGCCGGCCTCAAGATGTCGGTCGCCCTGCGACGCAGCCCGGTCTCCCTGCCCTGGTGCCTGGCGATCGGCGGCGCCGGCTTCGTGCTGGTCGCGCTGTTGAAGTTTCCGCTGTTTTTTGTGCTGCTCGCACTCGGCAGCCTGGGCTGCGTGCTGGCCTACCGGAACTTGCGGTGACGCTGGGATGAATACGGCCATCCACATCACCCTCGACTGGCACGACTGGCTCAACCTGTTCGGCCACTACCTGCTGCTGTCGCTGATGTCGCTCGGCGGGGCGATTTCCACCACCTCGGAAATGCACCGTTTTTTGGTCGAACAGCATGGCTGGCTGACCCAGGCCCAGTTCAACGATTCGATCGCGCTGGCCCAGGCCGCGCCGGGGCCGAACGTGCTGTTCGTCGCCCTGATGGGCTGGAACGTTGGCATGAACGCGGGCAGCACCACGGCCGCCTTGCTCGGCGTGGCGACCACGATGACCGGCATCCTGCTGCCCTCGACCATTTTCACCTACCAGGTCGCCCAGTGGGGTCACCGCAACCGCACGCTGCGCCCGGTGCGCGCCTTCAAGCAGGGCATGGCGCCGGTCGTGATCGCCCTGCTGCTGTCGACGGCCTGGATCCTGGCCAGTTCGGCCGGCGGCGCGGGCCTCCAGTGGCCGCTGTGGCTGCTGGCCCTGGTCAGCTGCCTCGTGATCTGGCGCACCCGGCTGCACCTGCTGTGGGTGCTGGGTGCCGGCGCGCTGATGGGCGCGCTCGGGATCGTGTGATTGCACGGCTGTCCGGCGTCCGGTTTGTCGAAATGGCATACTTGCGGTACCACACATCCGGAGCCTGCCATGCCCACCCTCCTCAGCGAACACGCCTGTTTCGGCGGCGTCCAGCGTTTCTACCAGCATGACTCCACGGCCATCGGCCTGCCGATGCGCTTTTCGGTCTACCTGCCGCCCGGCTTCGAGGGCAAGCAATTGCCGGTCATGTTCTACCTCGCCGGCCTGACCTGCACCGAAGAGACCTTCGCCACCAAGGGCGGCGCGCAACGCGTGGCCGCCGAACTGGGCCTGGCCCTGGTCATGCCCGACACCAGCCCGCGCGGCGCCGGCGTGCCGGGCGAAACCGACAGCTGGGACTTCGGCGTGGGCGCCGGCTTCTATGTCGATGCGACGCAGGAAGCCTGGGCGCGCCACTACCGCATGTACAGCTACATCCTCGAATTGCGCGCGCTGGTACTGGCCGAGTTCAAGCTCGACCCGGCGCGCTGCGGCATCTTCGGCCACTCGATGGGCGGACACGGCGCGCTGGTGCTGGCCCTGCGCAACCCGGAACTGTTCCGCTCGGTGTCGGCCTTTGCGCCAATCGCCGCCCCGTCGCGCTGTCCCTGGGGCGAGAAAGCCTTCGGCGGCTACCTCGGTGAGGACCGGGCGAGCTGGCGCGACTACGACGCCACCGAGCTGGTGGCGCAAGGCGCCGTGCGCTTCCCGCAAGGCATCCTGATCGACCAGGGCCTGGCCGACAAGTTCCTGCCCGACCAGCTCAATCCGGACCTGTTCGAAGCGGCCTGCCGCGCCGCCGGCCAGCCCCTGACCCTGCGCCGCCACGCCGGCTACGACCATGGGTATTACTTCATCTCGAGCTTCGTCGAAGACCACCTGCGCATGCACCACCGCCAGCTCGGCTGACGACCCCCGAGACAGCCCCATCCTCTCGTCCTGACGGCCGGGAGGTTCTTGAACGCTGCTGGCAATTGGACCGCCCAAACCGCTTTCAGTTCCGGCTGGTTGCATGCCTTCTGCCCTTGCGCAAAGCCCCGCCGAAGCGGGCTCGCGCGGGCGACCTTCACTCCTTGAAAATGCCGTCCCGGCGCCCTATAAATCAGGTGCGGCCTCGCGCCGCGCATTGGTTTGACGGTATAGAAAGGAGGCTTACCATGAATCTCGTCAGGAGAGGCACGACGCCCCTGGCGGCCTATCGTCCGGGCGCAGTCGAGGACGGCTTCGGCCGCCTTGTCGAAAGCATGTTCGAGGACTTCTTCGCCCCGCTTGCGCTGGCGGGCGGGCGCCAGGGCGACGGCGCCAGCATGCCCAAGCTCGATCTGCTCGAGACCGAACAGGCATATGAAGTCCAGGCCGAGATGCCGGGCGTCGACAAGGAAGACCTGAAGGTCGCCATCGACCACCAGCGCGTCACCATCGAAGGAGAATGCCGTAAGGCAAACGAGCGACGCGAGGGCGAAAACGTGGTTTATTCTGAACGCTCAGCACGCAAGTTCATGCGCAGCTTCACCTTGCCGGCCGAAGTCGACGAGGCAGCCGCGCAGGCCAGGCTCGACAACGGTGTGCTGCACCTGACGCTGCCCAAGAAACAAGGCGGCGCGGCGCGGCGGATCGACGTTCAATAAGCGCTGGCCTAGCTGTCCGCAATCGGGGGCATGCCCGGGGGAAGCATCAGCATGGCCGAGGTTCGCCGTTTCAAGAATCGCGCGCAGGCCGGCAAGCTGCTTGCGAACGCCTTGGGCGCCTATGCCCATCAGGCCGACGCCATCGTGCTTGCATTGCCGCGCGGTGGCGTACCGGTCGGGTTCGCGGTGGCGATGACGCTCGCGCTCGCGCTCGACATCCTGCTGGTGCGCAAACTGGGCCTGCCGTCCCAGCCCGAGTACGCGATCGGCGCCGTCGGCAGCGGCGGCGTGCGGGTATTGCAAGCGGGCGTGCCGGGCCTGATGGGCGTGAGCCCGGAACAGGTCGACGCGATTGCGGCACGCGAGCTGCTTGAAATTGAACGACGCACCCGCCTCTACCGGGGCGGGCGGGTCGCGCCGACACTGGCCGGACGCAGCGTCATCATCGTCGACGACGGCATTGCGACCGGCTCGACCATGCTGGCCGCGGTGCAGGTGGCGCGCCGGCATGGGGCCGGGCGCGTCGTCGTGGCGGCACCGGTGGCGCCGCCCGACACGATCGCGGCGCTGGCCGCGCAGGCCGACGAGGTGGTCTGCCTGGCCACGCCGCTGTTTTTTCGTGCGGTGAGCCAATGGTACGACGCGTTCGACCAGACGAGCGACGAGGAAGTGCAGGACTTGCTGGCAATGGCCTGGCGCAGCGAAGGCGATCGCCAGCCCCATGAATCACTGCGACAACCCAACAGAGAGGACGAAACATGAGATATCCGACGACTACCCAACACAGCCTGGAAGCTGCCGATCTTGTCAAACTGGTGGGCGGCGCCGCCGCCGGCGCCCTGCTGATGTACATGCTCGACCCCGACCGCGGCAGCGCACGACGCGCTACCTCGACCGAAGCGCTGAAGAACGCGGGTTCGCGTACCGGCAGTGCGCTCGGCAATGCCTGGCACGGCATTGGCGAGCGCATCGGCGCAGCGGCGCACCATGCCGCCGACAGCGCCAGCGAGCTGCTCGAGGATGCCGGCAAAAAAGGCGGACACTATTTCGACGAAGCCAGCAGCACGGCCGGCAAGTACCTCGACGAAGCGAGCACCCGCGCCGGCCGCTACATCGACGAAGCGGGCACCCGTGCCGGCAAATACGTCGACGAAGCCGGCTCGCGCGCGCAGCGCCTGCTCGAATCGGCCAAACCGAACGGTTCGGCGCGCCGCACCTACGACGACGCGGTCGAAGGCGGCGCGCGCATGCTCGACGCGGCCAGCGATAGCGCCGGCGCCGCGGCATCGCGCCTGGGCCGCATGGCAAGCAAGGCCGCCGGCAGCGCCAGCCGTGCCCTGCACCTCGACGAACCCGACGTCCTGGCCTCGCTGCTGCGCAACCCCGCCGTGCTCGGCGGCGGCCTGCTCGGCCTGATCGGGCTGTTCCGCCGCTCGCCGCTGGCGGCGGCCGTCGGCCTGGCCGGCCTCGCACTGGCCGCGCGCGGCACCGGCGGCGACTCCGCCATGTCCGGCCTGCTGGGCGGCGGCCGGCGCGCACGCGGCATCGAGCTCGAAAAAACGATCCGCATCGACGCCGCGCCCGACGAGGTCTACGAGATGTGGAGCAATTACGAGAATTTCCCGCGCTTCATGTCGCATGTGCTTGACGTGCGCGACACCGGCCGGCGCCGTTCGCACTGGACGGTGCAAGGCCCGGCCGGCACCCAGTTCGAATTCGATTCCGTCCTTACCGAGCAGACCCGCAACCGGCGCCTGGCCTGGCGCAGCGAACCGGGCGCGTCGATTCCGAATTCCGGCTCGGTCGAATTCGTACCGCACCGCGGCGGCACCCGCGTCACCGTGCGCCTGTCGTATTCGCCGCCGGCCGGCGCCCTCGGCCATGGCCTGGCTTCCCTGCTCGGCGCGGACCCGCAAGCCCAGATGGACGACGACCTGGCCCGCATGAAGCAGTTCATCGAACGCGGCACTGTGCCGCACGATGCCGCGCAGCGCGAGAAGTCGGGCGGGCGCTTCCTGCACTGACACCGGGGTCACGATGGGGGCGATCGAGGTCAGCGCGGCCGCGCTGACGGCCGCCGCCCATCCGCTCGAAGGCGAAGCGGGCGACTACGACGCGCTCATGCGACTCGTCGGCGACGCCCGCTTCGTGCTGCTCGGCGAACCGACCCACGGCAGCCACGATTTCTACGAGGAACGCGCGCGCATCACGCAGCGCCTGATCCGCGAAAAAGGATTCAGCGCAGTCGCGGTCGAGGCCGATTGGCCGGACGCCTACCGCGTCAATCGCTTCGTGCGTGGCGAAGGGCAGGACACGACCGCCGACGCCGCGCTCTCGGGCTTCGAGCGTTTTCCGGCCTGGATGTGGCGCAACACCGACGTCGTCCACTTCATCGACTGGCTGCGCGCGCATAACGCCGGCGTGCGGGCCGGTCCCAAGGTCGGGTTCTACGGACTCGACCTGTACAGCCTGTTCACCTCGGTGCGCGAAGTCCTCAACTACCTCGACCGGGTCGATCCCACCGCGGCCGAGCAAGCGCGGCAACGCTATGCCTGCTTCGACCACTACGGCCAGGACAGCCAGCACTACGGCTATGCCACCGGCGTCGGCCTGTCCGAATCCTGCCAGCAAAGCGTGCTGACCCAGCTGCGCGAACTGCAGCAGCGCGCGGCCGACTACATGCGCTCCGATGGCGCCTCCAGCGAAGACGCCTATTTCTACGCCCAGCAGAATGCGCGCCTGGTCAAGAATGCCGAGGAATACTACCGCACCATGTTTCGCGGCCGGGTCTCGTCCTGGAACCTGCGCGACCGCCACATGGCCGAAACCCTGGACGCCCTGGCCCGCCACCTGTCGAACGAGGACGATCCGGCCAAAATCGTGGTGTGGGCACACAATTCGCACATCGGCGACGCGCGCGCGACGCATATGGGCGAGCTGGGCGAATGGAATGTCGGTCAACTGGCGCGCGAGGCCTATCCCGGCCGGACCTGCCTGGTCGGCTTTTCAACCTACCAGGGCCAGGTCACGGCCACCTCGGCCTGGGACGGCCCGGCCGAGCGCAAGCGCGTGCGCCCCGGCATGGCCGGCAGCTACGAACACTTGCTGCACCAGCTAGGCCTGGCGCGCTTCTACCTCACGCTGACGGGCGACAGCAGCGTGCGCCGCCTGCTGCTGGAAGAGCGCCTGGAGCGCGCGATCGGCGTGCTCTACCTGCCGCGCAGCGAACGCCAGAGCCATTACTTCCACGCCAGGCTGGCCGAGCAATTCGACGCCATCGTCCACATCGACCACAGCGAGGCGTTGGTGCCGCTCGACGCGACCAGCGGCTGGCATTCGGGCGAGGCGCCGGAAACCTATCCGGAAGGTGTATAGGGTGGCACTGGTGCCCACCCACCCAGAATAAACTTGCCCCCAGCCACACTTTTCCTTGCCGCCTTTTGATACGATGCCGGGGTTCAATATCAGGCAAGGAAGGGTCGATGAGTAAATACACGCTGAACATCAACGGCAAGGCGCGCCAGCTCGAGGTCGACGCCGACACACCGCTGCTGTGGGCGCTGCGCGATACGCTCGGGCTGGTCGGGGCCAAGTATGGCTGCGGCGCCGGCCAGTGCGGCGCCTGCACCGTGCACATCGACGGCACGCCGACCCGCTCCTGCCTGCTGCCGGTCTCGACCATCGGCAAAGCGAAGATCACCACCATCGAAGGCCTGGACAAGCAGCACCGGCACCCGCTCCAGCTGGCCTGGCAGGAACTCGACGTGCCCCAATGCGGCTATTGCCAGTCGGGCCAGATCATGAGCGCCTGTGCCCTCCTGAAACAGCATCCAAAGCCGAGCGACGCCCAGATCGACGCCGCCATGGCCGGCAACCTGTGCCGCTGCGCGACCTATACCCGTATCCGCGCCGGTATCCACCGCGCCGCCGAGATCGCCGCCGGTGCGAAGGGCAAGGCATGAACGCGCCCCATTCCCCTTCCCGCCGCGGCTTCCTGAAGTCAGGCGCGGCCGGCGCCCTGGTCATCGGCATCGGCCCGGGCGGCGTGCTGGCCGCACAGGTTCCTGCCGCCCGGGACGGGGTGTTTTCGCCGAGCGTGTTCATCCGCATCGGGCGCGACGGTGTCGTCACCCTGGTCTCGAAGCAGCCGGAAATCGGCCAGGGCATCAAGACCTCGCTGCCGATGGTGATCGCCGAGGAACTCGAGATCGACTGGCGTGACGTGCGCATTGTCCAGGGCGACCTGAATCCCGCCTATGGCAGCCAGGGCGCCGGCGGTTCGACCTCGACCCCGACCAACTACAACGACTTTCATCGCCTGGGCGCGACCGCACGCACCATATTGGTGCAAGCGGCCAGCCAACGCTGGGGCGTGCCGGCCAGCGAATGCCGCGCCGCCCATGGCGCCGTCCACCACGGCGCCAGCGGCCGCAAGCTCGGCTATGGCGCCCTGGCGGAGGCGGCGTCGAAGCTGCCGCTGCCGGACGCGGCCCAGGTCCTGCTGAAGGACCCGGCGACCTACACTCTGCTCGGCACCCGCATCGGCGGCGTCGACAATGCGGCGATCGTCAGCGGCAAGCCGCTGTTCGGCATCGATGTCCAGCTGCCCGGCATGCTGTACGCGGTCTACGCCAAGTGCCCGGTATTCGGCGGCAAGCCGCTCAGCGCGAATCTGGACGCCGTCAAGGCCCTGCCGGGCGTCAAGGATGCCTTCATCGTCGCCGGCACCGACAACCTGAACGGCCTGCGTCCGGGCGTGGCAATTGTCGCCACCTCGACCTGGGCCGCATTCAAGGCGCGCCGCGCGCTCGTGGTCGAATGGGATGAAGGCGCCGGCGCCGGCCACAGCTGGGCCGATTTCGCCGCCCAGGCCAAGGCGGCGGCAGGCAAGCCGGGCACGACGGTATTGCGCCGGGACGGCGATGTGGGCGCGGCCTTCGCCGGCGCCGCCAGGACGGTCGAAGCGAGCTATGTCTACCCCTTCATCTCGCATGCGAGCATGGAACCGCAGAACTGTACCGCCCTGTTCAAGCCGGCGGACGGCACGCTCGAACTCTGGGCGCCGACCCAGAACCCGGGCGCCGGCCAGGCCCTGGTGACCTCGACCTTCGGTATTCCGAAGGAAAAGATCACCTTGCACATTATCCGCAGCGGCGGCGGCTTCGGGCGGCGCCTGTCATCCGACTTCATCGTCGAGGCGGCCGCGATCGCGCAAAAAGTCCAGGCCCCGGTCAAGCTGACCTGGACCCGCGAGGACGATTTGCAGCACGACCATTTCCGGGCCGGCGGCTTCCACCACTTGCGCGGCGCCATCGACGCCCAGGGCAAGCTGGTAGCCTGGCACAACCATTTCGTCACCTTTGCCAACCGCGTCGAACGCGACGGCAAAAGCATCCTGCAGCCGGGCAGCGGCGGCAGCCTCTCGGGCGACGAATTCCCGGGGCGCTGGCTGGCCAATTGCCTGCTCGAGCAGACCGCGCTCGAATGCCGGATTCCGATGGGCCCGTGGCGCGCGCCCGGCAGCAACGTGTTTTCCTGGGTCTTCCACAGCTTTATCGACGAGCTGGCCCATGCGGCCGGGCGCGACCCGCTTGCCTGGCGCATGGAACTGCTGGGCGACAAGGACATTGTTCCCGGCACGGGCGAACGCGGCCAGCCATACAGCGTCGCGCGCATGAAGAACGTGCTGCGCGAACTGGCGGAGAAATCCGGCTGGGGAACCAAAACATTCGCGCGCGGCCAGGGTGCGGGCGTGGCCTTCCACTTCAGCCACCGCGGCTACGTGGCCGAGGTGGCCGAGGTGACGGTCTCGAAAGCCGGTGAACTCCGGGTCGACCGGGTGGTCGTGGTGACCGATATCGGCGCCCAGATCGTCAACCTCAGCGGGGCCGAGAACCAGGTGCAGGGCTCGGTGATCGACGGCTTGTCGACGCTGATGCATCCGGAACTGGATATCGCAGGAGGTCGCGTCGTGCAGAGCAACTTCCATGAGTACGGCTTGCTGCGCATGCCACAGACGCCCACCAAGATCGACATCCACTTCCTGAAGACGGATTACCCGGTGACGGGACTGGGCGAACCGGTGCTGCCGCCGCTCGCGCCGGCCGTGTGCAATGCGATCTTCGCCGCCACCGGCAAGCGGGTGCGCGCACTCCCGCTCGGCAAGACCGACCTGAGCTGGACGGACCAGGCCTGAGGGCGATTTACACGGGGCGCGGCGCCGCGCCCGCGCCGTCCAGGTCGAGTCCGCCGAAATGGGCGAGGATGGCGGCGGCGCGGTCGGCCTGGGCATCGGTGGCCACGGCGACCGTCATCACGCAGTGTTCGGGCGCCGCGGACGGCGTGAAGACGTCCTTGTAGTCGGTGCCGCCCTTGACCTTGGGCGAGTCGCCGACAAGGAAATTGCCTTTGCCCGGGCCGGCTTCGTCGACGCTGACGGCCACCTCGATGCCCTCGCGGTCGAATCCTTCAGCCAGCAAGGTCTGCCTTGCCTGCTCGGCATCGTCGAGATTACCCAGCCTGCGCACGATCTGTCGGTTCATGGTTGCTCCACTGTTGCAGTTGTGCCTACCGTACCAGAAACCGTTTTCGGGCGGCGCCCTCCCGGACTGTGAAGCTTTGAATACGGCTGTTACGGAACGCGCCGGCACGGGCCATTTGCGCTCGCTTCGCCCCGAATATTTAGTACAATCAGGAAATGTTATTGGCAAGCGGAAGCCAGACAGGGACACAGTGTCAACTAATTACCCACGGTACATAATAAGATGAAGATTTCACGCCGCATCGCCGCAGCACGCCCCCTCGCCACGACCGCCATGCATGGCCGGGTCGAAGCTTTCCGTAACGAAGGCATGGGCATCATCGACTTCTCGATCGCGATCTCGCACTTCCCTCCTCCCGCCTCGGTACTCGACGCGGTGACCCGCGCGGTGCAGGAAGAACGCACCATGCCGTATACCGGCGTCGCCGGCGCGCTCGACGTGCGCCGCAGCCTGTGCACCAAGCTCGCACGCGAGAACGGGATCGAGGCCGGCGCCGATGAAATCATCGTCACCAACGGCGCCAAGCAGGCGCTGTACGAGGCCCTCTACGCAATGACCGATCCGGGCGACAGCATCCTGATCTTCAAGCCCTACTGGCCGGCCTATGTCACCACCTGCCTGCTGCTCGGCTTGCGTCCGGTGCTGGTCGAGCAGCCGGCGGCGTTCACGCCCGAGGCCCTGGCGGCCTGCCCGCCGGCCGACCTGGTCATCATCAACAACCCGCAGAATCCGACCGGCAAGGTCTATACCCGCGACGAACTCGGCCACCTGCGCGACTGGATCCAGGCGCGCGGCGCCCAGGTGATCGTCGACGAGAGCTACGAACACCTCAGCTTCGGCCCGCTCCACACCAGCTTCGCCACCCTCTGCGACTGGCGCGAGATCGGCGCGGTGACGATCTTCTCGGCCTCGCAAAGCTACGCGATGATGGGCTGGCGCCTCGGCTTCGCCCTGGCCCCGGCGCCGATCGCCCAGGCGATGCAGACGCTGCAGGGACCGATCACGGCCGCCACCTCGCACCTGGCCCAGGTGGGCTGCGCCGCCGCCTTCGACTGCGGCGCGCAGCGGCACATGGTCGACGACTACCGCGCGCGCCGCGACCAGGTACTGCGGCACCTGCGCGAGGTGCCATGGATCGCGGTGGCCTGCCCCGACTCCGGCCCCTACCTGTGGTGCGACGTGCGCGCGCTCACGCACGACGCCGAAGCCTTCGCCGAAGGCTTGCTGGCCGAGGAAGGCGTGGCCATCATGCCCGGCGATGCGCTCGGCGTACCCGGTTTCATCCGCATCGGCTACATCTGCGACGACAGCTGGACGCTGATGGAAGGCCTGCGGCGCCTGGTCGCGTTCGGCGACCGGATGGCGAACCGATGAGCCTGCCGCGTCCCTTTTTCAGGCGCGGAAGCCTGCGCAGCCGCCTGATGCTGCTGGTCGCGCTGGCGATCCTGCCGCTGGCCTTGATGACCATCCTCGGCGGCCTGCGCGAACGCGAACAGGCGATCGAGGCCTCCGAGGAAAACCTGCGCCGCCTGACCAACCTGGCCGCCGCCAACGAAGCCCAATCGGTCGAGCGCGCGCGCCAGATCCTGGTCGATCTCGCCAGCGTGCCCGACCTGCTGGGCGAAACGCCGCGCTGCAACGCGCTGCTGGCCGACGTCCTGGACCGCAATGAAGGCTATGTAAATTTCGGCCTGATCCAGATGAACGGCGACGTCTCGTGCAGCGCCGTGCCGATGCTTCACCCGGTCAACCTGGGCGACCGCGCCCACTTCAAGCGTGCCATCATGGAGCGCCGCTTCATCGCCGGCGACTACGTCTTCGGCCGCGTGATCCGGCGCCACACGATCAACCTCACCTATCCGGTGATCGACCGCGGCGGCAAGGTCGTCGCCGTCGTCTTCGCGGCGATGGACCTGGCGGGCCTGGACACCTTCGTCGCCGACATCAACCTGCCGCCCGGCTCGGTGCTGGTCACGACCGACGCCAACGGCACCATCATCTCGCGCCGGCCCGACCCGGAACGCTGGTTCGGCACCAAGGTCGGGGCCACCATGCGCGAAGCGATGCGCGAGGCGGTCAAGGGCACCAGCCATCGCGCCATGGTGCTGCGCGACGAAGACAATGTCGAGCGCCTGCACACCTTCGCGCGCGTCGGCGGCTCCGCGTTGTCGGACTACACGGTCACGATCGGCATCCCGGTCGACACGGTGACGGCCGGCGCGCGCCGCGCCCAGCTGATGTCGCTGGTCGGCCTGGCCGCCACCACCATGCTGGCCCTGCTCGCCGCCTGGCTGGCCGGGGACGTGCTGATCGTGCAGCGCGTGCGCAAACTCATGGACACGGCGCGCAGCATCGCCGCCGGCAACCTCGACGCGCGCTCCGGCATCGCCTACGAGCGCGAAGAGATCGGCCAGCTGGCCGAAGCGCTCGACGAGATGGCGGCCACGCTGCAGAAAAAGGAAGCGGCGCGCGGCCTGGCCGAGCGCGAGCTGCGCGCGGCCGACCAGCGCAAGGACGAATTCCTGGCGATGCTGGCGCACGAACTGCGCAATCCCCTGGCGCCGATCAGCACAGGCGCGCATCTGCTCAAGCTGCTCCATTCGGACAACGCCCAGATCACGCAGACCTGCGCCATCATCGCGCGCCAGGTCGAGCACATGACGGGCCTGGTGGACGACTTGCTCGACGTCTCGCGCGTCACCCGGGGGCTGGTCTCGCTCTCGACCGGGGTGCTCGACCTGCGCAAGGTGGTCGACGACGCGGCCGAGCAGATCCGCCCGCTGATCACGACCCGCCGCCACAGCGTGGTGCTCGAGATGCCGCCAACCGCGGCGACCGTCAAGGGCGACCACAAGCGCCTGGTGCAGGTGGTGGCCAACCTGCTCAACAACGCCAACAAGTACACGCCCGAGGGCGGACGCATCGAACTGCGCCTGGCCGAGGACGGCGACGACTACGTGCTGTCGGTGCGCGACGACGGCATCGGCATGGAGCCGCAACTGGTGGCCCGCGTGTTCGACCTGTTCACCCAGGCCGAGCGCACCCCGGACCGCTCGCAGGGCGGCCTGGGCCTGGGCCTGGCGCTGGCGAAAAGCCTGGTGGAACTGCATGGCGGCACGGTGCAGGCGGCCAGCGCGGGCCTGGGCCAGGGCAGCATCTTCACGGTGCGCCTGCCGCGCCATACCCAGGAAGCGATGATCCCGGTGGCCCAGACGGCCGGCCATGCACAGTCGGCCGAGCCCCTGAAAGTGCTGCTGGTCGACGACAACCTCGACGCCGCGCACACGCTCAAGCTGTTCCTCGCCGCCGGCGGCCACCAGGTCGAAATCGCCTACTGCGCCGCCGACGCGGTCGACCTGGCACGCGTGTTCGCGCCCGACGTCTGCCTGCTCGACATCGGCCTGCCCGACTTCGACGGCAACGAGCTGGCACGCCGCCTGCGCCGCCTGCCGCAAGCCACCGGCGCGACCCTGGTCGCGATGACCGGCTACGGGCGCCAGCAAGACCGCGACGCCGCGACCGCGGCGGGCTTCGACCACTACATGGTCAAGCCGGTCAACACGGTGGAACTGTCGGATCTGCTGGCCGAGACGGCGGCGGTCAAGCATCCGCGGTAACAGCGCGCCACGGACGGCGCGCCGCGTGCGCGACCCGTCCGTGGTATTCCGCCGCATTCCCGTATCATGCCGCATCGACATGAAGGAGCGGGAATGGAATCGGTAGGGGTAGTCCTTGCAATGCTGCTGGCGGTGATCGGCAGCGGTTACCTGGTGCGGCTGCTGCCCTTCGCGGTGCCGCTGCCGCTGGTGCAGATCGCCCTGGGCGCCGTCATCGCCGGCGGGTTCGGCCACGGCGTCACGCTCGACCCCGAGATTTTCTTCCTGCTGTTCCTGCCGCCCCTGCTGTTTCTCGACGGCTGGCGCATCCCCAAGGTCGGCCTGTTTCGCGACAAGGGCACCATCCTCGAACTGGCGCTCGGGCTGGTGGTCTTCACGGTGCTGGGCGCCGGCTTCCTGATCCACTGGCTGGTGCCCGAGCTGCCGCTGCCGGTCGCCTTCGCGCTGGCCGCGATCGTGGCGCCGACCGATCCGGTGGCCGTATCCTCGATCGCCGCGCGGGTGCCGATCCCGCGCCGCCTGATGCACATCCTGGAGGGCGAGTCGCTCCTGAACGACGCCACCGGCCTGGTGTGCTTCCGCTTCGCCGTGGCCGCCGCGATGACCGGCGCCTTTTCGCTGGCCAGCGCCAGCGCCACCTTCCTCTGGGTGGCGCTGGCGGGCATCGCCTGCGGCGTGCTCCTCACCGCAGCGGTGGCCTTCATCCAGCGCGTGGCGGCGCAGCGCCTGGGCGAGGAACCCGGTTCGCCCATCCTCGTCAACCTGTTGATCCCCTTCGGCGCCTATCTGGTCGCCGAACACATCGCGGCCTCGGGCATCCTGGCCGCCGTCTCGGCCGGCATCACGATGAGCTATGTCGAGCTGTCGGGCCGCGCGCTGGCCACCACGCGGGTGCGCCGCGCCGTGGTCTGGGACACGGTGCAGTTCGCGCTCAATGGCGTCATGTTCGTGCTGCTGGGCGAGCAGCTGCCCGAGATCGTGCAGCGCTCGCTGAACGACGCGCGCCTGGATGCGCGCATGACGCCGGCGTCGCTGATCGGCACCGCGCTGCTCATCAGCCTGGCCCTGATCCTGCTGCGCCTGCTGTGGGTGTGGGTCTCGCTGCGCCTGACGATATTAAAGGCGCGGCGCCACGGCCAGCACGTCTACACGCCGAACTTCCGCCTGGTGATCGCCACCTCGCTGGCCGGCGTGCGCGGCGCCATCACGATGGCCGGCGTGCTGACCCTGCCGCTCACCCTGCCCGGCGGCGCGCCCTTCCCCGGGCGCGACCTCGCCATCTTCTACGCCAGCGCCGTCATCATCGTCTCGCTGCTGGTGGCCAGCATCGGCCTGCCGCGCGTGCTGAAAGGGCTCGAGGTGCCGGAAGAATCGAGCGAGGAAGCCGAGGAAGACCATGCGCGCCACGACGCCGCCGTCGCCGCGATTGCCGCGATCGAGAAAAGCGCGCACGGCCACCTCGAGGCCGAGCTCGATGCCGATGTCCATGCCAGCGCGGCCGACCACGTGCGCGGCATCTACGAGCACCGCCTCGGCGGTGGCGGCATGTACGATCCGGCGCGCGTGCGCGTGGCCGAGCAGGCCGAGCGCGAATACCGCCTCACCGCGCTGCAAGCCGAACGCAAGGCCATCCTGGCGCTCGTCCACGCGCGCACCCTGTCCGACGAAATCGCGCGCAAGCTGCTGCGCGAGATCGACCTGGTCGAGGCGCGCTACCGCTGAGGCCTGGCTGGAGCGTGCCCCGCCCGTCAGCGCCTGGCGCCGCCGGCGCGCGCATAATGCGGCGATGGCCAGATCGGCACCGAGTGCTCGTTCACATCCGGGAAGTAGTGGCTTGCCGAGGCATAGCTTGCCTGGATCGGACAATACGGATCGCGCTCGAAATTGGCGGAAAACAGCGGCTTCGCAATCGTCAGGCGCTCCGGACTTTGCTTGCCGTGCGCGTACTTGATATGGAGGCTGACTTTGTCGTCGGCGATGTTGGTCAGGACGTAGTCGACGCCGTCCGGAATGCCGTTATTGCGCAGGAAGTCGGTCTTGCGGGTGGAATAGCCGTCGCCAACGATTAAAGACATGCTTGATTCTCCTGTCGTGATAAACCCGCGCAGGCGTGCGCCGGGATGCGTCATCGATGCGAGCGAAACCCTGCGTCGAGTGTACAGAGCTTGTTGTTCTTCGCATAATCATTTGCGTTAGCTCCCGAACAGTGCGCGTACCCAGAAAGCGTAAGATCGGCTGGGTTCGTCCACTCCAGAGCCGCCTAAATGACCCTCGATGCCGCATCGCCGCCTGCCGCGGCCCCCCTCAGCGATCCGCCCGCCGCCGCCAAGGCGGCCGGCCTGCGCTACGTCCACGACGACAAGCCCGGCATCCGGCGCGCACCCGCCAAGGACGGGTTCAGCTACGTCTCGGCCAAGGGCGAGCCGGTCGAGGACGAAGCGACGCTCAAGCGCATCAAGGCGCTCGTGATCCCGCCGGCCTGGCAGGACGTCTGGATCTGCCCGCAGGCGAACGGCCACCTGCAAGCGACCGGGCGCGACGCGCGCGGACGCAAGCAATACCGCTATCACCCGAAGTGGCGCAGCGTGCGCGACGAGGTCAAGTACGAGCGCATGATCAACTTCGGCAAGGCCTTGCCCACCATCCGCCAGGAGGTCGACCGCGCCCTGAAGCTGAGCGGCCTGCCGCGCGAAAAAATGCTGGCGACGATCGTCTACCTGCTCGAGGCGACCATGATGCGGGTCGGGAACGAGGAATACGCGCGTACCAACAAGTCCTTCGGCCTGACCACGCTGCGCAACCGCCACGTGAGCGTCGAGGGCAGCGCGGTCGAATTCAAATTCCGCGGCAAGAGCGGCGTGTTCCACAAGATCCATGTGCGCGACCGGCGCCTGGCGCGCATCATCCGCAGCACGCGCGAGCTGCCCGGCCAGGAACTGTTCCAGTACCTGGACGACGACGGCCAAGCGCACAGCATCGATTCGAGCGACGTCAACGACTACCTGCGCGCGATCACCGGCGAGGACTACACGGCCAAGGATTTCCGCACCTGGTCCGGTACCGTGCTGGCCGCCCTGGCGCTGCAGGAATTCGAGAAATTCGATTCCGAGACCCAGGCCAAGAAGAACATCGTGCGCGCCATCGAAACGGTCGCGCAAAAGCTCGGCAACACGCCCTCGGTCTGCCGCAAGTGCTATGTGCACCCGGCCGTCCTCGACGCCTACATGGAGGGCGCGGTGATCGAGGCGATGCGCGAACGTACCGAACAGGAGCTGATCGACGACCTGGCCACGCTCGCGCCGGAAGAAGCGGCCGTGCTCGCGATGCTGCAGCAGCGCCTGCAGCGCGAAGCCGACGCCGCCGGCCGGCGCAAGGCAGCCTGACCCCCACCACTTCATGCAAAGGACATCCATGAGCAAGCACACCGCCCCATCGGCCTTCGACCCGCACGGCACATACAGCATCGCCTGCGTGGCCCGCTTCGCGCATCAGGTCACCGGCGTCACGGTGACCGAAGACAACCGCATTTTCGTCAACTTCCCGCGCTGGACCGAAGACACGGCGGTGTCGGTGGCCGAGCTGCTGCCGGGGGGCGAACTGGTGCCCTATCCGGACCAGGACTGGAATGGCTGGCGCAACGCCCGCAAGGACGAATTGTCGCCCGCGGTGCACTGGGTTTGCGTGCAGAGCGTGGTCGCCGACGGTCGCGGCAGCCTGTGGGTGCTCGACCCGGCCGCGCCGGCGCAAAGCCATGTGGTCGACCAGGGACCGAAGCTGGTGCAAATCGACCTGGCCACGAACAAGGTCAAGCAGAGCATCGCCTTCGGCCAGGACACGGCGCCGCAGGGCTCCTATCTGAACGACGTGCGCTTTGCGCCGGAGGGCGACTTCGCCTACATCACCGACTCGGGCGTGCAAGGCGCGATCGTCGTGCTCGAACTGGCCAGCGGCAAGGCCAGGCGCGTGCTCGACGGCGACCCGTCGACCCAGATGAAAAAAGGACTGGCCGTGACGGCCGACGGCGCGGTGCTGCGCCGCCCGGACGGACGCGGCGTCGAATTCTCGGCCGACGGCATCGAACTGTCCGCCGACGGCCGCTATTTGTACTGGCAGGCGATCAAGGGCGACACCCTGTACCGGATCGACACCGAACACCTGCGCGGCGCCGGCATGCGCGGCGAGGATGTCGGCGACAAGGTCGAACCCTATGGCCTGAACGGCGTCAACGATGGCCTCCTGATCGCGCGCGGCAGCAACCGCATGCTGCTTACCAGCGTGCAGGACGAGTCGATCAAGATGCGCGACCTGGACCAGGGCGCGGACGCGCCGCTGCAAACGCTGGTATGCGACAAGCGGCTGCGCTGGCCCGACACCTTCAGCCAGGGGCCGGACGGCACCGTGTACGTGACGACCTCGCACATCCAGGACAGCGCCTTCTTCAAACCCGACGCGCCGGCGGCATTGCCGACCGAGCTGTGGAAGCTGGCGCCGGCCGCCAAGTAAGGCGGCTTGTCAGGCGAACACGGTTTCCGTTTTTTCCGTCTGCGTGATCCGGACGACGCCTTCGCCGCCGCCCAGCGAGGCGGCCGAGCGCGGCCAGCGCGCCACCAGGAAATGGTCCTTGTCGATAAAGGCGGTCGAGACCTGGTTGCTCTGGTTGCCGGCCAGGATGCGGTAGGCGCGCTCGGACTCGCCGGTGTAGAAGCCGACATGGCCCAGGCCGCTGCTGCGGCTGACGCGCCAGAACACCATGACGGCGCCGCGCCGGGGCGCCGTGGGGCTGCCGAACACGCTCCACTGGCGGGCGCCGAGCACGTTGCCCGGCAATACCTCGGCCGGCAGCGTGGATGCGATGCAGTGGCCGACGAACAGGCCGCACCAGGGAACATCGTCGCCCGTGTAGTGAAGGTCGAGGTCGTCGGCCCAGCGCATGATGAGCGGGTTGTTCGCGTCGCCGCCGATTTCCTTCGTGCCCAGCAGATGTTCGGCCTCGGCGATCCAGGGCAGGACCGGTCCGCCGTCCCTGCGCTCTTCACCGCCAAACAATTTTTTGCTGGTCTGCGGTCCCACGATGCCGTCCGCCGCCAAGCCGACGCTGGCCTGGAAGGCCTTGACCGCGGCGATCGTGTTGCGGCCCCAGATCCCGTCGATCACACCGGGCAGAAAGCCTTTTTCCAGCAGCGCCTGTTGGATCCTCTTCACCGTCAAATCAGCCATAGCCGCCTCCATGCGACGTCCCTGTCCAACGCAATGAACCACCCGCCTGCGCCTTCATTTAATCCTTCCTGGGCGGCGAATGCAACCAGTCTCAGGCCTGTGGCTTGCCGGTCTCGGCGACATTGAACACCTGGCGCAGGTAAGCGAGGAAAGTCTCGTCGGTGCACATCGACTTGCCCGGCGTGTCCGACAGTTTCGCCACCGGCTGGCCGTTACAGCGCACCATCTTCATGACGATGTTGAGCGCTTTATGCGGCGTGTCGTTGGTGAGCTGGGTGCCGATGCCGAAGCCGGTCATGGTGCGGTCGGCGAAATGGCGGTACAGGGCCAGTGCGCTCGGCACGGTGAGCGAATCGGAAAACACGAGGCGCTTGGTGCGGGCGTCGATGCGCAGCCTGGCGTAATGCGCGAGCGCCTTTTCGCCCCACTCGGTGGGGTCGCCCGAATCGTGGCGCAGGCCGTCGAAAAGCTTGGCGAAATACAGGTCGAAGTCGGCCAGGAAGGCGTCCATGCCGACCACGTCGGTGAGCGCGGTGCCGAGGTCGCCGCGGTATTCCTGGACCCAGTCCTCGAGCGCCGCCTTTTGAAAATCGCGCAGGCGCACCGGGAAGGCCTGGAAGGCTTGCAGGTATTCGTGGGCCATGGTCCCGATCGGCACCAGGTTGTACTTGCGCGCCAGGTGCACGTTCGAGGTGCCCTTGAAGAACTGCGGCAGTTCGCGCGCCAGCGTCGAGACGACCTCGTCCTGCCACTCGCCCGAAAAGCGCCGGCGCACGCCGAAGTCGAAGAATTCGAAGGGATTGGCGCGCGCCGGTTCCTGGTCGAAGGCGCGCAGTTGCGCGATCTTGAGCGCCAGGCGCTTGCGCGCTTCCTCGATCGCTGCGGCCTGGTCGAAGCGGCGGAAGTACAGCTCGTTGACGATGTAGAGCACGTAGATCTCGAAGCCCATCACGTGCACCACCGGGCCGCAGGCGCGGATGCGCAGGTGCGGGCCGTCGGTCTCGACGGTGATGAACTTGCGCTGGAAGCGGAACACGGTGAGGAAGTCGGCGAAGTCGCTCTTGATGAAGCGCAGGCCGCGCAGGTAGGCGATTTCCTCGTCGGCGAACAGCAGTTCGCACAGGTGATCGAGTTCGCGCTCGACGTCATCCTTGAGCTCGGCCAGCGGATAGGCGGGCTGGTTCCGGCACAGGAATTCGTATTCGCCATGGGCGTTCGGATGGCGGTGCAGCAAGGCCTGCCACATCGTGAATTTGTAGAGATCGGTTTCGAGCAGGCTGCGAACGATGGGCTTCATGAATGCTTACGCTTTTTTCTTTTGACGTTTTTTTGGCGCCAGCATGGTGCCGGTGCAGCCCGGCGTGCCGCAGCGGCATTCGAACAGTTTTTTCAGGGCCGGCGTATGGCGCTCGTCGTAGATCAGCGCATAGTTGTAGTTCAGCTCCTGGCCGGCCTCGATCGGATGGATCGCGTGGATGTAGACGCGGCCCTCGTCTTCGAAGGCTTCGCAGTTGGGCGAACAGGCGTGGTTGATCCAGCGCGCATCGTTGCCGCGCTTGCCGCCGTCGATCACGCGGCCGTCGTGCAGGCTGAAATAAAAGGTGTGGTTGATCGGGCCGCCGCGGTCCTCCGCGCGCTGGGTCGCCTCGTCCCAGCTGATGCGCTCGCCCCTGTATTCGATGATGCGCTCGCCGGCATCGATCAGGCGCCGGGCGAAGACGCCGTTGCCGTGGACGGGAGAGGTCTTGACTTCATAGGCCGGGTCGGCCTTGGCTGCTGGTGTGGTGGGCATGTGGTTCAGGTTGGCGATTGGCGCGAGTCGTGCGCAATGGACATCATTGCCATTATCGATGGTTTTGGGCGCCTGTGCCGCACATGAGCCGGGATGCGACAACAGCGTCCCCGGAACACGGCCGTCCACGTCCCGCACAGGCGACGGCGCCGGTCCGCGCCGGCGCGCTTCACGGTGCTGGATCAGCCGCCCAGGTCGTCCTCGCGGAACTCGATCCCCGTGCCCGGCACCGTGTCGCGCGCCGCTTCCTGCTTGCGCAATTCCACGCGCCGGATCTTGCCGGAGATGGTCTTGGGCAGCTCGCGAAACTCGATGCGGCGGATGCGTTTGTAGGGCGCCAGGCGCTCGCGGGCGAAGGCGAACAGTTCGCGCGCCAGTTCGCGGCTCGGTGCGACGCCCTGGCGCAGGGTGATGAAGGCCTTGGGCACCGACAGGCGCAGCGCGTCCGGGCTCGGTACGATGGCCGCCTCGAGCACCATCTCGTGCTCGACCAGGACGCTTTCCAGTTCGAAGGGGCTGATGCGGTAGTCGGAAGACTTGAAGACGTCGTCGTTGCGCCCGACGTAGAAATAATAGCCGTCCTCGTCGATCAGGGCGGTATCTCCCGTGTGATAGAAGCCGCCGCGCATCACGTCCGCCGTCTTTTCCTCGTCGCCTTCATAGCCCAGCATCAGGGCGAGCGGGCGCGGGTCGAGTTTCACCGAAATTTCGCCTTCCTGCGCCGGCTGCTCGTCGATGTCGAGCAGCGCGATCGAATAACCCGGCAAGGGCCGGCCCATCGAGCCCGGCTTCACCAGCTGGCCCGGCGGGTTGCCGATCTGGGCCGTGGTCTCGGTCTGGCCGAAGCCGTCGCGGATACGGATGCCCCAGGCCCGTTCGACCTGGTCGATCACTTCCGGATTGAGCGGCTCGCCGGCCCCCACCAGCTCGCGCAGCGGCGGCTTCCATTGGCTCAGGTCTTCCTTGATCAGCATGCGCCAGACGGTGGGCGGCGCGCACAGCGAGGTCACGCCGCAGCGCTGCACGGTTTCCAGCGCCGCCTTGGCGCTGAAGCGTTCGTAGTTGTAGACGAACACGGTCGCGCCGGCATTCCAGGGCGCGAAGAAACAGCTCCAGGCGTGCTTCGCCCAGCCGGGCGAGCTGATGTTCCAGTGGACGTCGCCGCGCTGCAGCCCGATCCAGTACATCGTCGACAAGTGGCCGGCCGGATAGCTCTGGTGGCTGTGCAGGACCAGCTTGGGCTGGGCCGTCGTGCCGGAGGTGAAGTACAGCAGCAGCGGATCGCCGGCCTGGGTCACGCCGGTCGGCGCGAACACGGTGAGCATGCCGCGGCAATCGTCGAAATCATGCCAGCCGTCGATGCTGCCGCCCACCGCGATGCGGGTGAAATTGCCGGTAATGCCTTCGAACTTGTGCGCTTCGGATACCTGGACAATCGCATGGCGCACCCTGCCGCGCTCCATGCGGTCCTGCAGGTCGGCGCTGGACACGAGCATCGTGGTCGGCACAAGCACGGCGCCGAGCTTGATCCCGGCCAGCATGATTTCCCACAGCTCGACCCGGTTCGGCAGCATCAGCAAGACCCGGTCGCCGCGCCGCACGCCGCAGTCATGCAGGTATTGCGCGACCTGGTTCGAGCGCGACGACATGTCGGCGAACGAAATCTTTTGCTCGCGGCCGTCTTCCTCGACCACCCACAAGGCCGGCGTCTGGTTGTCTTTCGCTTCGTGGTCGAAGAAGTCGAGCGCCCAGTTGAAGTTGTCGAGCCTGGGCGGCTGGTAGTCGCGGTAGGCGGTGTCGTAGTCGGTCCGGTGCTGTTGCAGGAAATCGCGTGCCTGGACGAAACGCTGATAAGGGGTCATGGTGTCTCCTGTGGGCGGCGGCGAAATCAGCGGGGGCGGCGCAGCGGCACGGCCAGTTCGCCTTCGGGCTGCATCATGTCGATCACGCGGCAGTCGCCGCACATTTTCAGGCGCTCGAGCTTGCCGGCAAAGGCGCTATGCTGGGCCAGGCGCGAGAGCATGGTTTCGATCATGTGTACCGTGCCGAAGGGTTTGCTGCAGCGGATGCAGTGGAAGGGCTGCGATTCGTTCAGCACCACGGTCTCTTTGCGGGTGGCGCCGAAGGCCATGCGCGGCACCAGGGTGATCGCGTTTTCGGGACAGGTGGTGGCGCACAGGCCGCATTGCACGCAGTTCTGTTCCACGAAACGCAGCTGGGGCGCGTTCGGCGTGTCCATCACGGCCGAGGTCGGACAGGCGCCGACGCAGGACATGCACAGGCTGCAGGTTTGCTTGTTCACGACGATCGCGCCGAAGGGTGCGCCGCTTGGCAAGGGCACCGTGTCCGGTTGCTGGCGCGCATGGCGGAACAAGTGATCGAGCGCGTAGTCGAGCGTGTTGCGCTTGTCCGAGGCCAGGTTGAAGGTGGCGGCCTGGGCCGGCGTTTCGCCGCGCGGCGCATGGCCCAGGGCCAGGCCCAGTTCCTGCGCCGTGCTCACCCGAACCAGCTGGAAATGGGGACCGGCATAGCCCAGGCCATCGAGCACGGTCTGGGCGACCGTCATCTGGGTATCGAGCGCGGCCGCGTACTGGGGCGCCTCGGCCGCCGTCATCAGGACCGTGATGCCGGCCGCGCCATACGACAAGGCCGCCAGCCAGAGATCGATGCCGGTCGAGGCCGTGTGATGCAGGCCAATCGGGATGATGCGTCCTGGCAGCGTCTCGCCGAGCGCCTCGATCAGCGGCGCCCCGCCCTCGCTGTGCAGCAGCAGGACCGGCTCCTGGCCGCCCGCTTCAAAATAGGCGCGCAGCGCCGCCTTGATCCGGCTGCCCGTGTGCGCGGCCGACGGGTAGGCGTAGCTCATGGCGCCGGTCGGGCAGACCGTGGCGCAGGCGCCGCAGCCGGCGCACAGGTAGGGATTGACCTTGACGCGGTCGCCATCGCTGACGATGGCCTTGGCCGAACAGATCTCGATGCAGGCATTGCAGCCGACCAGCTGGTTGCGGCTATGGGCGCACAGGCGCTCCTTGTAGGCGAAATACTTCGGCTTTTCGAAGTCGCCGACCATCTCCAGCATCTCGCCGGCCGCCGCGCGCCGCGCGTCCTCGTCCATGCCGGGGGCGTAATAGCCGTTCGGGTTCTGGTGGGTCGTGATCAGGGGACTCGGGCACAGGTCGAGCACGAGATCGAATTTACCCTCGTGCACCGCCTCGCCCGGCGCCTGCCAGCGCGCGTCAAAGGCGCCCAGCCAGCCGGCCAGCGCGACGGTGCGCGCGACAAAGACCGGATACAGGCGTTCGCCGACCTCGACCTTGTCGAGCAACACCAGCGTGACCGGCAAGTGCGTCGACAGGTGGTCGGCCCAGGCCAGGGCCTGGAGCGAGCTGCCGACGACGAGGGTACGGCCGCCGGAGCGGTAGCTGACCGCGACGCCCGTCTCGAACGGGGCAATGGCGTCGGCCGCGAGGACGGCGGCGGTCTTGGCGAGGGCGTTGCGGCGTTCCTGCAGCGGATCGCCGGCTTGCCCTTCCGGAAAGCGGATGTTCATGTATTACCTTGGGAATGAAACTGGTGGAAACTGAGTTCGGGTCTGGCTACACGCTTGCCTGCGTATTGTGCGCGTCCACGCTTGTTAGCGCAATGACATCGCTATCGGACCCGGCGGCGTGGGCAGGCGGGCTGGACGCGTCGGCATCGGGGTCGTCGTCGCCTTCAATGATGGCCGCCTCGCCGGGCACGGCGGCCCGGTCGGCGTCGTCCGGTACGGGCACCCCTTCCTCCGGCGCCGCCGGCGCGCCGGGTTCGGCATCGGCCGGCGCCTCCTCGCGCGCGCGCAGGCGCGCGATTTCCGCCTGCACTTCCTCGGGCCGGCGCAAGACGCCGCGTGCATGGTCGAGCGCGGCGAGCATCGTGGCCGAGACCGGGTCGGGCTTGTTGTAGTCGTCCATGTACATGTCGAGCCGGTCCAGCACATTGAAGTGCGGATCGGCGAACAGTTTTTTCAGGGCCAGGCGGCGCACGTCCTGGCCGACGTTCGGACTGACGAAGGCCGAGAAGTCGGACTCGGCAGTCAAGCCCTCGGCGTCGACCAGCGTGGGCGCGGGCGGGCGCGGCGCGTCCGGCCCATCCGCGCGGACCTGCGGCGGCGCGGGTGCGGCAACGGGAAGCGCGGGCGGGCGCGGGGCGTCGACGACGGTCTCGGGCGCGCTCGCCTTGACGCGCGCCCAGCGGCGCAGGAATCCTTCTTCGGGCATGCGGCTCCCTACCCGTGCTGGCGGCCGCGGCGCGGCTTGCGCGGCGTCGGCGTGTAGTGGTCGCGCAGGTAGCCGGCCACCCAGGCGTAGATTTCGGCCGGCATGGTCACGCCGTCGGCCGACTCGCCGGAATCGAACATGCGCGTGCCTTCGACATAGCTGAGCGAGGCGCGCGCCGGCATGGCGCGGCCCTCTTCCATGCGCCACAGCACGAACACCTTGGACTCGGGCGCGAGCACGTTTTCGTAATAGCCTTCGTTTTCGTCCGTGTAGAGCTCCAGTTCCAGGCCCGACACGAGGTAATAATCGCGCTCAGCACTCTCGCTCAGGATCTGCAGGCGCGGCAGGTTGCCGCGGTCAGGCACGACGCCGACAGCGGACCAGGCTTCGTCGGCCCAGCGGTGCTGCAGCGTGCGGCGCTGCATGATCACCGCGATCGGCATGCTGGCCATCTTCATTGGTTCTTGACCTCTTTCGCGTTGCCCTTGTCGACCGCCGGCGAGGCACCCTTCGGAACCGACTGGGTTTGCACCTTCTTGATGTCGGCGCTCGGCGTGGCGGTGCCGGCTTTCTCGCTCTTGATCGGCACGTTCGCCGATTCCAGCGCCTGGGCACTCCGCGGCGCGGCGCCGTTGCCGGGGGAAGCGGCGGCGATCCCCGCCGGGGTGCCGGTCAGGGTGTTGGCCGAGACGCCGGTGGTGCGCGGCGCCACCCCCGGCATCGGCGTGCCGGTGATGGCCACGCCCGTGGTCTGGACGGCGGCCGGGACCGCGCCGGAGAGCGGCGTGCCGGGCGCCGCCGCCGGTGCGGCCGCGATCGCCACTGGCGGGTGCGTGGTCCAGCCCTTGGCCCCGGCGTTCGAACGCCAGCGCGCACTGAGCTTCTCCATCGATTCGGCCAGCAGTGTCTTTTGCTTGGCCGCCTCGGCGTCGGCGACGGCTTTCTTGGCGGCGGCCGCCTGCTGGGCGGCCGGCGTCGGCGCCGGCAGCGCGGCCCAGGCCAGGCCGGTCGTGGCCAGCGCGGCCAGGACCAGGGCACGATTCATCACGCGGATACGCATCATTTCTTTTCCCCCGTCAGCGTGCCCGCCGCGGCGGCCGGGACGCTGTCATGGTTGGTCGCGGCACCGGACCCGGTGGCCGCGGCGGCCGGCGTGGCGCCCGCCGCGGCGGCATCGGCCGGCGGCCTGGCCTGGTTGTCGCCCGAGGGCTTGTTGCCGGGCTGGCCGCCGCTGACCGGCGCGGTCACGCCCGCGGACGGTCCCTGGCCGGTTTCGGTCACGGTGCCGCCCATGGCCGCGCCCGCGTTGTTGCCGCCCGAGCCGCCGGCAAGACCCGGCGTGCCGCCCGCATAAGCCGCGTTGGTTTCAGGCTTGCTGCTGCGCGCCATGACCTGGCCGCTGGTGCCGCCGCCGGCCGTCACCTGTCCCGGAAACTTGGTCTGGACGACGCCGTCCTTCGGGTTGGCATGGCCGCGATCGCAGCCGGCAAGCGCGATGCAAGCGGCCAGGACGCCAGGTAGGAGTAGGGATACTTTCATCTGTCGCCTCAATGTGCAGGACCCGGGCGCGGCGCCTTCGGCGGCACAGCTCCTGGACGCGGACCTTGCGGCGCCGCCCCCGATTTCACTTCCTCGTACCATAGCGCGTGGTGCGCCTTGGCCCAGTTTTCGTCGACGCTGCCTTCGCGCATGGCCTCATAGGCGCCGGGCGTGCCCAGCGTACCGATGAAGATGTGGCCCATGGCCGCGCCCATGTAGAGCGTGGCGCCGCCGATGTGCAGGTAGTTCGCCATTTGCAGCACGAAGCGGGTCTGGCCGAAATTGACGAAGTCGAGGATCAGGCCGGTGATCGACATGAGCAGGCCGAGCAGCACGACCCCGCCCCAGAACCAGACCTTTTCGCCGCCATTGAAGAAGCCCGCGGGCACATGCTCGTGCGAGACCAGGCCCCCGCCCTTCTTGATCCAGTACCAGTCGATCGCCCTGAACAGATTACGGCGCAGGAAGGTGAATACCATCAGGATCGAGCACAGGATGAACAGGGGGCCGACCACGTTGTGCAGGTATTTCGAGATGATCGCGACCCAGGAAAACAAGGTGTGTCCCATCCACGGCATGAAGATCTTCTTGCCGAACATGATGACGATGCCGGTGAGCGCCAGCGCGATGAAGGAATAGGCCGTGGCCCAGTGCACGCCGCGCTCCCAGGTGTTGAAGCGGCCGATGCGCCGGCCCGACGGCGCGGGCGTGTGGGCCGGGCCAACGACCTTGTAGAACACGAACAGCAGCAGCGGCACGGCCAGCAGCACGGTGCCGGTGAGCAGCGCGATCGGCCCGTTGCGCAGCAGGCGCCAGGTATTGCCGCCGCGCTGGACGATGACGTTGGCCTCGGTGGTGCCGTACTGGCCCAGGTAGTGGCGGTCGAGGTGCACGCGCCCCGAGGCGCTGTCGCCCAGTCCCGGCTCGCGCACGTTCGAGTCGGACTCGACCTGCAGCATGGTCTGCTCTTCGGCATAGGCCGGCTTGGCGTCCTTGTTCGGCACGCCGGCCCAGCTCGCCGAGAACAACAAGGCCATCAAGAGGGCCAGCATGGCGCGCACGGCAATCAGGTTCGCTCTCATGGCTCGCTCCTAGGGATTGGCGCGGTTGTACTCGTTCTGCTGGTTGTTGCGATTGACGATCGCAGCGCTCCAGGAGAGCTTGTCGTTATGGAACAGCGTCTGGAAATGGCGGGTATCCTTCTTGCCCGCGTATTCCCCCTTGACCCATTTCGGGTGCTGTTCGACTTCCAGGCAGCCCGACAGGAGCAGTACCGCCGGCAGCGCGGCGATGGTCAGCAGTGTTTTTTTCATGTCGGCAGGCTCCCCGGATCGTTCTGGCTGTCGCCGGTTTTCTGGTTCACGCGCGGCAGGTCGCCGGTCGCCTTGCGCGGGCCGCCGCGCTTGTTGGGACCGTAGGCGATCTTCCAGCCCCACAGTTCCGGACCGTAGCCGCGGGTTTCGACGCGCTGGCGGTAGATGTCGGCGATCAGGTTCGCTTCGCCAGCCAGCAGCGCCTTGGTGCCGCACATCTCGGCGCAGGCCGGCAGCTTGCCCTCGGCGATGCGGTTGCGGCCGTATTTCTTGAATTCGGCGTCCGACGTGTCCGGTTCCGGTCCGCCCGCGCAGAAGGTGCACTTGTCCATCTTGCCGCGGTGGTTGAACAGGCCGGTCTCCGGGAACTGCGGCGCGCCGAACGGACAGGCGTAGGAGCAGTAACCGCAGCCGATGCACTGGTCCTTGCTGTGCAGGACGATGCCGTCTTCCGTGTGGTAGATGCAATTGACCGGGCACACATCCAGGCATGGCGCGTCGGTGCAATGCATGCAGGCGATCGAGACCGAGCGCTCGCCCGGCACGCCATCGTTGATGGTCACGACGCGGCGCCGGTTCACGCCCCAGGGCGTTTCGTTTTCGTTCTTGCATGCGGTAACGCAGCCGTTGCAGTCGATGCAACGCTCGGTATCGCAAATGAATTTCATCCTTGCGGACATAGTCGTCTCCAGTTCCGGTCCATCAGGCGCGCACGAGGCGGCACAGCGATACCTTGGTTTCCTGCATCATCGTGACGGCGTCGTACCCGTAGGTCCAGCCGGTATTGATCGCTTCGCCACGCACCGTCGGTGCACCATTCTCGGGGTAATGGCGCTCCAGGTCTTCGCCCATCCACCAGCCACCGAAGTGGAATGGCGCCCAGACCATGCCGACCGGTACCCGTTCGGTGACCATCGCCATCATCTTCAGGCGCGCGCCGGTCGGGGTCTCGATCCAGACATAGTCGCCCACGCGCACGCCGATCTGCAGCGCGTCGTTCGGGTTGACTTCGACGAACATGTTCTGCTGGAGCTCGGCCAGCCACGGGTTGGAGCGGGTTTCCTCGCCGCCACCCTCGTACTCGACCAGCCGTCCCGAAGTCATGATCATCGGGAAGTCCTTCGAGAAATCGACTTCCTGCACCGACTTGTACAGCGTCGGCAGGCGCAGGAAATTGGCCTTGTCGTCGTAGGTCGGGTACTTGGCGACCAGGTCGCGGCGCGGCGACAGCAAGGGCTCGCGGTGGGTCGGGATCGGGTCCGGGAAGTTCCAGACATTGCAGCGTGCCCGGGCATTGCCGAAGGGCGCGCAGCCGTGGGCGATGACGACCCGGATGATGCCGCCCGAATTGTCGGTCTTCCAGTTCTTGCCCTCGGCCATGGCTTGTTCCGCCGGGGTCAGCTCGGCCCACCAGCCCAGTTTTTTCAGGAAGACGTGGTCGAACTCCGGATAACCGGTATCGAGTTCGGAGCCCTTGTTGGTCGAGCCGTCGGCCGCCAGCAAGGTCTCGCCATTGTGCTCGACACCCCAGTTGGCGCGAAACGGCAGGCCACCCTCGGCCACGGTCTTGTTGATGTCGTACAGGATCGGGGTGCCCGGATGCTTCATTTCCGGCGTACCCCAGCACGGCCACGGCAAGCCGTAGTAGTCGCCCTTGCAGGGTCCCGACTCGGCCTTCATCGTGGTCGGGTTGAAGGTGTGCTTGTTCTCCATGTGGAGTTTCAAACGCTCGGGCGAGCAGCCGGTGTAGCCGATGGTCCAGCAAGAGCGGTTGATCTCGCGCAGGATGTCCTCGATCACCGGCTCGTTCATGACCACCTTGATGTTCTTGCACAGCTCGTTATGGAAGCCGAGCTTCTTGGCGAACAGGTACATGATCTCGTGGTCGGTCTTGCATTCGAACAGGGGGGCGATCACGCGCTCGCGCCACTGGATCGAGCGGTTCGACGCCGTGCAGGAACCGTGGGTCTCGAACTGCGAGGCCGCCGGCAGCAAATACACGCCATCGGTGCGGCCGTGCATCGCCGCCGTCATGCTCGGATACGGGTCGACCACGACCAGCAGGTCGAGCTTTTGCATGGCCGCCTTCATGTCCGGCAGGCGGGTCTGGCTGTTCGGCGCGTGGCCCCAGTAGAAGACCGCTTTCAGGTTGGCCGGCTGGTCCACATATTGATTTTGCTCGTTGACGGCGTCGAACCAGCGCGACACGGTGATACCGGGCTTTTCCATCAGCTCTTTCGAGCCGAAGCGCGACAGCATCCAGTTGTAGTCGACGCCCCAGACGTTGCCGAAGTGCTTCCAGGCGCCTTCGGCCAGGCCGTAGTAGCCGGGCAGCGAGTCGCCGTTCGGGCCGACGTCGGTCGCGCCCTGCACGTTATCGTGGCCGCGGTAGATGTTGGCGCCGCCGCCGGGCACGCCGATGTTGCCGAGCGCGAGCTGCAGGATCGCCAGCGCGCGCACGTTGGCGGTGCCGACGTGGTGCTGGGTGATGCCCATGCACCAGACCACCGACGACGGCTTGTTCTTGGCCAGCATCTCGGCCGCCATGCGTACCGAGGATTCCGGCACGCCGGTGACGTCGGAGACCTTGTCGGGGGTCCATTTCGCTACTTCCTTGCGCACGTCGTCCATGCCGTAGGTGCGCGCCGCGATGTAGTCCTTGTCTTCCCAGCCGTTCTCGAAAATGTGCCAGAGCATGCCCCAGACCAGCGGAATGTCGGTCCCCGGACGCACGCGCACGTAGTGGTGGGCGAAGCGCGCGGTGCGCGTGAAGCGCGGGTCGACCACGATCATCTTCGCGCCCAGTTCCTTGGCGTGCAGGAAGTGCAGCATCGAGATCGGGTGGGCTTCGGCCGGATTGGAGCCGATGAACATCACGGCCTTGCTGTGATGCAAGTCGTTGAACGAGTTCGTCATCGCCCCGTAGCCGTAGGTCTGGGCCACCCCCGCGACGGTGGTCGAGTGGCAGATGCGCGCCTGGTGGTCGCAGTTGTTCGAGCCCCAGAAGGCGGCGAATTTGCGCAGCAAATAGGCTTGTTCGTTATTGTGCTTCGAGCTGCCGATCAGCATCACCGAATCCGGGCCGGACTGCTGGCGGATCTGCAGCATCTTGTCGCCGATTTCGTTGATCGCCTGGTCCCACGAGATGCGGGTGTACTTGCCGTTCACCAGCTTCATCGGGTAGCGCAGGCGGTGTTCGCCGAAGCCGTGCTCGCGCACCGAGGCGCCCTTGGCGCAGTGGGCGCCCATGTTGATCGGGGAATCGAAGGCCGCCTCCTGGCGCACCCAGACCCCGTTGCTGACGATGGCGTCGACCGAGCAGCCGACCGAGCAGTGGCTGCAAACGGTGCGCTTGAGTTCGGTTTTGACCGGCTGCGCGGCGGCGTCCGCCGCGGCCTGCGCCGGTTCGATGACATTGAGCGGCAACTGGCGCGCAAGTGCGCCGGCACCGGCCGCGACGCCGGCCCCGACCAGGAACTTGCGCCGCTTGACGCCCTTGTCGTTTGAACTCTTTACTAAGGACATGACTGGTCTCCGGGTACGCTCACCAGTAGGCGGCGGTTTTATAGTAACGACGAATGTGGTCGGTCTCGTGGTAGCCCTGCTTGACCTCGGGCTTGGCGGCCTCGGCCGGGGCGATCTCGGGCTTGGCCTCGGCGCCCGCGGCGACCGCCGCCAGCGCGCCCAGGGGGGCGGTCCGCAGGAAATTGCGGCGCGACGGATCCGGGATCGGTTCGGCCGTCTTGTCGTGCTGGTTCTCGTTAGTCATCGCAGTTCCTTCGAATCGTCGTTATGCATCTACACCGCCATCGAAACCGTCTTCCACGGCGAAGGCCTCGGCTTCGATCGCCAGCAGCGCGCCGACGAAGGCCGCGATCAGGCGGTAGAAATTGGCCCCTTCGGCTTTCTTCATGTCGTCCAGGCAGCGCCCATACCAGGGGGCGATGCGCGCCTCGAAAAAGGCTTTTTGCCGGGCCAGCGGCTGGCGCCGGATGCCGGCGCCGCCCGCGATCAGCACGCGCATGGTCTCGCACAGGGCGCCCAGGTGGTCTTCCGACTCGAATACGCCGCGCACGCGCCCGATGCCGAAGCGCGCCAGGTCGGCGCGCAGCTCGGCCAGCGGGGTGTCGTTCATGAAGCCGGACAGGTAGAGCGAGCCATACGGGTTGAGCGCCGGGGTGCCGCTGCTGATGAAGAGGGTGTCGAACTCTTCGGCCACCGCGTCGGCGTCCATCACGCTGGCGGCCTGGGTCAGCTTTTCCCAGGCGTCGGCCAGGCTGTGCTCGGCGCCGGTGGACGCGATCGGCTCGGCGGCCGCGAGGCCGCGCAGCAGGACCGCGTCGGCCGGCGCCAGCAGCAAGCGCGCGGCCAGGGCATACAGATCGCTTCTGGCCTGGTCTTCCGCCGCGAGCGGCAGCGCCACCGGAACGGCGGCATCGGCGCGCTTGAGCTCGTGCACCAGGGGTGGTTCGAACGTCGATGATGCTGACTGCATGGACACTGGTGGCGCTCCGTTAATAAATCCTCATTGAAAGTGTAAGCTTTCCTCAACCGAAAGGCGCGCACGTTTGAAGTTTTTTGCATATGTTTTTACATCTGCCGGGAACTTGTTGGACTTTGATGCCCTGTGCCTTTTGCTTTTGCTGCGCCAGGCCGCGCGGCACGCCCGGTCCGCGCCCGGGCCGGATCCGAAAAGCCGCGGTCGGCGGCGTCTCCGTTCTATAATCGGATCCACCCATTCATTTCCGTCTCCGATGAGCCAAGGCATCCATTTCTCCCCAAGCGCGCCGCTCAGCCTCGGCGCCATCAAGGCCAGCTGCGCAGCCTGCAGCATGCACCAGCTGTGCCTGCCGATGGGGCTGGACGACGCCGACATCAGCCGCCTCGACCAGATCATCGGCGGCCGGCGCCGGCTCGCGCGCGACGAGCGCCTGTATGCGATGGGCGAACCGTTTCGCAACCTGTACGCGGTGCGCTACGGCCACTTCAAGACCTACCAGATGAATGCCGCGGGCGAGCAGCAGATCACCGGCTTCCAGATGGCCGGCGAACTGCTGGGGATGGATGCCATCAGCGGCGAGCGCCACCACTGCGACGCGGTGGCGCTGGAAGACAGCGAAGTGTGCGCCATCCCGTTCGCGCGCCTGGAAGAGCTGTTCGGCCAGGTGCCGGCCCTGTTGCGCCACTTCCACCGCATCATGGGCCAGGAAATCACGCGCGAGCAGAACGTCATGCTGTTACTTGGCAATATGCGCGCCGAGCAGCGCTTCGCGGTTTTCCTGGTTAACCTGTCGGCGCGCTACACGGCCCGCGGCTATTCCTCGACCGAATTCGGGCTGCGCATGTCGCGCGAGGACATCGGCAACTACCTGGGCCTGACGATCGAAAGCGTGAGCCGCCTGCTGTCGCGTTTCCGCAAGCAGGGCTGGGTCGCGGTCGACAAGCGCGCGATGACGCTGCTCGACCTGCCCAAGCTGAAGGCGATCGCGGCCGGCACCGACCAGTGCAGCCCGATGGCCTGAGCCGGGCCGTCGGGCCGGCGCCGGCCGGACCTCGATCAGGCCTGCCTGGCCTGTTCCTTCGCAATCCAGGCGTCGACCAGCTGCCCCAGCACGTCGAGCGGCACCGAACCGGCGCCCAGCACCATGTCGTGGAAGCCCGGCAGCGAGAACTTCGGCCCCAGCGCCGCCTTCGCCTTCTCGCGCAGTTCGACGATGCGCAGCATGCCGATCATGTAGGCCGTGGCCTGGCCCGGCCAGACCACGTAGCGGTCGACTTCCTCGACGTTGATGCCGTAGTCGACCGCCTGCTGGCGCGTCCAGCCCTTGGTGTGCAGGCCCGTGTCGACCACCAGGCGGCGCGCGCGGAACAGTTCCGAGCCGAGCGCCCCGAGTAAGCCGGGCACGTCGCCCTCGTACCAGCCCTGCTCCACCGCCAGGCGCTCGGTGTAGAGCGCCCAGCCTTCGCTGTGCGCGCTGCCGCCGCTGAAGATACGGGCGCTGCGGTATTTCGGGATGCCGGCCAGCTCCTGCTGGATCGCCAGCTGGAAGTGGTGGCCCGGCACCGCCTCGTGGTAGGACAGGCTGCGCATGCGGATCATGTCGAACTTCGGTCCGCGCATCGGCACCCAGAACACGCCGGGACGGCTGCCGTCGGGCGCCGGCAGGCTGTAGTGGGCGGCGGCCGAGGCTTCGGTCAGCGGCGGCTCGCGCAACACGTCGACCGGCGCGCGCGGCATCAGGTTGAACAGCGCCGCGCTGCGCGCCTGGGCGTCCTTCACCATCTCCTTGTACCTGGCCAGGATGGCCGGGCGCGGATCGCCCTCGCCCTTCGGCTGGAAGGTGGCGTCGAGCGCCTTCATGCGCACTTCGATACTGCCTTCGTTGAAGCCGAGCGCGCGCAGGTGCTTGTCCATCTCGCCTTCCAGGCGCGCCACTTCGCGCAGGCCGATCGCGTGGATTTCCTCGGCCGTGAGCGTGGTGCTGGTGTAGTTGGCAATCGCCCGCTGATACGCTTTGAGTCCGCCCTGCAGGCGCGAAATACCGGCCGTGTCGCCGGTCTGCGGATGCAGCTGCGCCATGAAGCCCTGCACGCGCGCATAGGCCGGACGGATCTTTTCCTCGACGATGCGGGTGGCGCGCGCGATGGCGGCGCTGCGCGCCTGCGGCGTCAGGTCGGCCAGCGCCGCGCTGCGGCTTTCCAGCGACGTGACCAGCACGTTTTGCGCCGCCGCCGGCGTCAGGAAGGTGTCGACCTGGAACTGGGCACGCTCGAGGATGAAGCGCGGCGGAATCAGCTTGCGCTGAGTCGCGCCGCGGGCGCGCGCCAGCGCTTCGTCCATGCGCGCGCCGACCTGCTCCAGGCGCGCCAGCCAGCTGTCCACATCGGCCGCGCTGCGCATCGGGTGGGTCTGGGTCATGTAGTTGACCAGGCCGACCTGGGGGCCGCCGAACTGCGAGAACACGAAGTTGTAATCTTCAAAAGGCTCGTTCGCGATCACGTTCGAGAGCGACCAGCGCATCACCAGGGCCGAGGTGCGCTGGGTTTCGTCGAGCGAACCGGCCAGCCATTGATCGAGGCGTGCCACGCCTGCTTTTGCCAGCGCGACCATCTGCTTGCGGCGCGCCGGGGTCTGCGGCGTCAGCTCGCGGTCGAGCGCGGCCTGCTCGGCGCCACTGAAGTACTGGGTGCTGCTGGCCAGCTGCGGGTTCATGCGCACCCAGTCGGCGGCGTAGCGGTCGGCCCAGGTATCGAAGGCGGCGTTCGGCTTGACAGCGACCGAGGCGACGGCCGGCGCGGCCAGCACCGGCGCCGGAAGGACGGCGCCCGCCAGCGCGAGCGGGACGAACAAAGTGGCGACGGCGGCGCGCAGGCTGCGCTGGGAGGAAATCGGCATGGTCTCTTTTTTGTCTTCCGGTTAGCGTTCGGCAAAGTGCCTTGTGGAATCTAACATGGAAGCGGCGCGCCGGACAACCTGCGCGCGGCCGCGCCTACAGGGGCGGGTCGGCCACGATGGCCAGCGTATCCTCGCGCCCCGGACTCCAGCTGCGCGCCAGGCGCCATTGCCTGCCCTCGTCCTCGACCACCACCTGCCAGTGCGTCATCTCGAGCGCCGGCAGCGCCAGGTCGAGATTGCCGTGGCGGTCGGGGAGCGCGTCCAGCACCCGGTCCTTCAGTGGCTGGGTCGGATGCGCGAGGCGGATCTGGAAAGGCGCGAGCATCGGCCGCCCGAAACTCTCGAGGCGCCCGCTCAGGCGCCCTGCCTCGTAGCGCGCCACGAGCGACAGGCGCAGCGCGCTGGCCATGCGGTCGCGCCGCAAGTCCTGGTTGATCGCCTTGCCCTGCTTGTAATAGTCGTCCACCACCATGGCGTCGGGCTGGCGCACCGCCAGCAGCACGCTGACCGCGGTGGCCGCCATCACGGTGGCCGGCCCCAGCATGATGAACCATGGCCAGCGGTGGCGGTACCAGGGCGCGCCAGGCGCCGGTCGCACAACATTCGTCATCCCGTTCCTCTCAATGCGGCACGATGAAGGCCGCTTCCTCACGCACGCGTACCGACGGATCGTCGAGCGCGGTGACGGTGAATACGACGCGCCGGGCACCGGCCGCGCCGCCCGCCGCGGCGCGTACCCGGACCGGCACGGCGCGCGTGGCGGCGCCGCCGATCTCGATCACTTCCTCGTCGGCGATCGCCGCGCCCGGCAAGCCGGCGACGGCGATGCGCAGCAGGCGCGCTTCCTCGCTGGTGTTCATCAGTTGCAGGCGGTAGACGTTTTCGATGCGCCCGTCCTCGAGTTCGCGTCCCATCGCGCCGCGGTCGCGGATGACGTCGACCTTGAGCGGCACGCGCAGCGCCAGCGAGCCGGCAAATGCGGCCACCATCAGCGCCAGCAACGCCGTATAGCCGAGCACGCGCGGGCGCAGCAGGCGGCGCCGGACCTGGGCCGTGTTCCAGCCGCCGGCCAGCGCGTTCTCGGTGGCATAGCGAATCAGGCCCCTGGGCTGGTCGACCTTATCCATCACGCCGTTGCAGGCGTCGAGGCAGGCGGCGCAGCCGATGCATTCGTACTGCAGGCCGCGCCGGATGTCGATCCCGGTCGGGCAGACCTGCACGCACATGCCGCAGTCGATGCAGTCGCCCGCCGGCGCGGCGCCGCCGCGGCCCAGCGGCCGGCGCGGCTCGCCGCGTGCGCGGTCATAGGTAACGATGAGCGTATCGTGGTCGAACATCGCGCTCTGGAAGCGGGCGTAGGGACACATGTACTTGCACACCTGCTCGCGCAGCCAGCCGGCGTTGCCGTAGGTGGCCAGTCCGTAGAACAGCACCCAGAAGCTCTCCCACGGGCCCAGGTCGAGGTGACGGATCCCGGCCATCAGCGCGTCGACCGGCGTGAAATAGCCGACGAAGGTAAAGCCGGTCCAGAGCGACAGCAGCAGCCAGGCCGCGTGCTTGGCGCTCTTCCTGCCGACCTTCGCGGCCGTCCACGGCTGGCGGTCGAGGCGGATGCGGGCGCTGCGCGGGCCTTCGATGCGGCGCTCGATCCAGAGGAACAGCTCCGTGTACACCGTTTGCGGACAGGCGAAGCCGCACCAGACCCGCCCCGCCACCGTGGTCACCAGGAACAGGCCATAGGCGCAGACGATCAACAGGCCGGCCAGGTAGATGAAGTCCTGCGGCCACAGCACGAGTCCGAACAGGTGGAATTTGCGCGCGCCGAGATCGAACAGCACCGCCTGGCGCCCGTTGTAGCGCAGCCACGGCAGGCCGTAGAACAACAGCTGGGTCAGCCAGACGCAGGCCCAGCGCAGCGACGCGTAGCGGCCGCTCGTCTCGCGCGGATAGATCTCCTCGCGCGCGGCGTACATCTTGACGACCGCTTCCCGGGGCAAATTCATTTCGGCGCCGCCGGGGAAGCGCCCACCGGATGCGACAGGCCCCAGACATAGGCCGTGAGCACCTGTACCTTGGCCTCGCCGAGGAACTCGCCGAAGGCCGGCATGGTGTTGGTACGGCCCTTGCGGATGGTTTCCATCACCGTTTCGGCGCTGCCGCCATACAGCCAGACCTTGTCCGACAGGTTCGGCGCGCCCAGCATCGGATTGCCCTTGCCCTCGGCCCCATGGCAGGCCACGCAGGCGCCGAACTTGGGTTTACCGAAGGCGACCTGGATCGGATCGGCGGTCAGGCCGGACAGGTTGCGCACGTAATGCGCGACCGCCTCGACATCCTTGTCGGAGCCGAGCGCCGCGCCCATCGGCGGCATCTGGCCGACCCGCCCTTGCATGATGGTGGCCTTGATCGTGGCCGGGTCGCCGCCATGCAGCCAGTCGCCGTCGGTCAGGTTCGGAAAGCCCTTGTTGCCGCGCGCGTCGGAGCCGTGGCACTGGGCGCAGTAGTTCATGAACATGCGCTCGCCGATCGCGCGCGCCTGCGGGTCGGCCGCGATCGCCTCGACGCCCTGGCCGGCGTAGCGCGCGAACAGCGGCCCGTAGTCGGCATCGGCCTTCTTCAGTTCGGCCTTGTACTCGCCGCCCGACTGCCATCCGAGCTGGCCGGCATAGGTGCCCAGGCCCGGGTACAGCACCAGGTAGGCGAGCGCGAAGACGATGGTCAGGTAGAACAGGCCCATCCACCAGCGCGGCATCGGCGTATTCAGTTCGGTCAGGTCCTCGTCCCAGACGTGGCCGGTGGTCGCCTCGGGCTTGCCGTCGGCGCCGAGCCTGGCCTTGTGGGTCGACTGCGACCACAGCAGGATCGCGCAGCCGGCGATCGACAGCAGCGTGATCAGCGCGATGTACCAGTTCCAGAAGCCGCTCGTGAAGTCACTCATCGCCGCGCTCCCCGTCGGCGAACGGCAGCGTTGCGGCGGCATCGAAGTCGGCGCTGCGCTTGAGCAGGAAGGTCCACAGCACGATGCCCATGAAGGTGGCGAAGGACACCACCGTCATCACGCTGCTGGCGCTGTCGAAAAATCGTTCGATGTTCATCATCAGGTCCCTCAGTTTCTTGTTTTGATCTGGATGCCCATGCCCTGCAAGTAGGCGATCAGCGCATCCTGTTCGGTCTTGCCCTCGAGTGCGGCGGGCGCGTTCCTGACGTCCTCTTCGCTGTACGGCACGGACAGCAGCTGCATGGCGCGCAGCTTCGGGATGATGGTGGCCGGATCGAGCCTGGTCCTGGCCAGCCACGGGTAGCCCGGCATGTTCGATTCCGGCACCACGTCGCGCGGGTTGTCGAGGTGGGTGCGGTGCCATTCGTCGCTGTAGCGCCCGCCCACCCGCGCCAGGTCGGGCCCGGTGCGCTTGCTGCCCCACTGGAAGGGATGGTCGTAGACGAATTCGCCGGCCACCGAATAATGGCCGTAGCGCTCGGTCTCGGCGCGGAAGGGCCGGATCATCTGCGAGTGGCAGTTGTAGCAGCCTTCGCGGATATAGATGTCGCGTCCCGCCAGGCGTAAGGGCGAATAGGGTTTCAGGCCGGCCACCGGCTCGGTGGTGGATTTCTGGAAGAACAGCGGCACGATCTCGACCAGGCCGCCAAACGAAATCACGAGCAGCACCAGGCCGATCAGCAGCCAGGGATTCTTCTCGATCCATTCATGGGTAAAGTTTTTCATGGTGTGCTTTCAAGCGTGGTTCGGCAGGTGCGATTCGACGGCGCAGGCTTCGGCGTGGTCGAAAGCGCCCTGGCGCGGCAGCGGGATCGGGGCGTCGACATTCACGGTGCCGGCCAGCGTCTTCCAGGTGTTTACCGCCATCATCAGCATGCCCGACAGGTAGAGCAGGCCGCCGCTGAAGCGGATCACGTAGTACGGATAAGTCGCCTTGACGCTCTCGGCGAAGGTATAGGTCAGCGTGCCGTCGGGGTTCACCGCGCGCCACATCAGGCCCTGCATCACGCCGGCGATCCACATCGAGGCGATGTACAGGACGATGCCGATGGTGGCGACCCAAAAATGGGCTTCCACCAATTGCATGCTCCACATCTCCTTTTTGCCGGCCAGGCGCGGGATCAGGTAGTAGATCGAGCCCATCGTGATGAAGCCGACCCAGCCCAGGGCGCCGGCATGCACGTGGGCGATGGTCCAGTCGGTGTAGTGCGACAGTGCGTTGATGGTCTTGATCGACATCATCGGTCCCTCGAAGGTCGCCATGCCGTAGAACGAGAGCGAGACGATCAGGAACTTCAGGATCGGGTCCGAGCGCAGCTTGTGCCAGGCGCCCGACAAGGTCATGACGCCGTTGATCATGCCGCCCCAGGACGGCGCCAGCAGGATCAGCGAGAACACCATCCCCAGCGACTGGGTCCAGTCGGGCAGCGCCGTGTAGTGCAGGTGGTGCGGGCCGGCCCACATATAGGTGAAGATCAGGGCCCAGAAGTGCACGATCGAGAGCCGGTAGGAATACACGGGACGCTCGGCCTGCTTCGGGATGAAGTAGTAGACCATGCCCAGGTAGCCGGCGGTGAGGATGAAGCCGACCGCGTTATGGCCGTACCACCACTGGATCATGGCATCCTGCACGCCGGCATACACCGGGTAGGACTTGAAGGCCGATACCGGCACCACCGCGCCGTTGACGATGTGGAGCACGGCGACCGCGACGATGTAGGCGCCGAAGAACCAGTTGGCGACATAGATGTGCTGGACGCGGCGCTTGACGATGGTGCCGAAGAAGACCACGGCATAGGCCACCCAGACCACGGTGATCAGGATCGCGATCGGCCACTCCAGCTCCGCGTATTCCTTGCCGCGCGTGAGGCCCATCGGCAGCGTGATGGCGGCCGCCACCAGCACCGCCTGCCAGCCCCAGAAGCTAAAGGCGGCCAGCCGGTCCGAGAACAGGCGCACCTGGCAGGTGCGCTGCACCACGTAATACGAGGTGGCGAACAGGCCGCAGATGCCGAAGGCGAAGATGACCGCGTTCGTATGCAGCGGCCGCAGGCGTCCGTAGGACAGCCACGGTATGTCGAAATTGAGCGCCGGCCAGGCAAGCTGGGCTGCGATGAAGACGCCGGCCAGCATGCCGATGACGCCCCAGACGACCGTGGCGACGGCAAACTGGCGCACGATCTTGTAGTTATAGTCTAGACTGCTTTTCAAGAGACTCTCCCGAGTGGATTTGCTGCGATGACAGCTGGAGAGTAGTTTTCTGGACTTTAAAAATCCTTGATGTGAATCAAAATTCCAAATTTGACTGCGCATGCGGACGAAATTGTCCGTGAGCGCGGCACCTGACAGGAGTCTTCCATGCCCATTTCCACCGCCCTGCACGCCGATCTCGCCAAGCGCCTGCATGCCAGCCGCGAGGCCGCGCTGGCCAGCATCCGCGGCCGCACCGCCCTCGACCCCGAAGGCAACGAGCCGCCCGCGATCGGACCGCGCGCCCACGAGGTACAGAACGACGACGCCCCGACCGCCGAAATGATCGCCCAGGACGAACAACAATTTGCCGACCATGAAACGGCCATGCTGCACGAGATCGACGCCGCCATCGCCCGTCTCGAGAGCGGCGGCTACGGCATTTGCATGTCCTGCGGCTGCGAGATTCCCGAAGCGCGCCTGCTGGCCACGCCCACCGTGCAGACCTGTATCCCCTGCCAGGAACGCATCGAGAAGGAAGAAGGCGGCGGGCGCGGCCCGACGATGTAGGTCAGGCGCCGCCGCTGTCGTCGTCGTGCAGGATGCGCAGGGCCGGGCCTTCGAGGTCCTCGAACTGGCCGCTGTCGGCGGCGCCGAAAAAGATCCAGAGCGCCAGCGCGACCAGCACCAGCGACAGGGGAATCAGGAGGTAAAGGGCTTCCATGTTCACTTCCAGAGGCGCAGGGCGTTGAGCACGACGATGGCCGAACTGGCGGCCATGCCGATGCTCGACAGCCAGGGATCGAGCAGCCCCGCGGCCGCCGCGGGAATCGCCACCAGGTTGTAGAGACTGGCCCAGGCCAGGTTCTGGCGGATGATGCGCAGCGTGCGGCGCGCCGTCGCGGCGGCGTCGGCCAGCGGCGCCAGGCTGTCGCCGAGCAGCACGCCGTCCGCATGCAACTGCGCCAGCGCGGCCCCGCCTCCCAGCGCGAACGAGACGTCGGCGCCGCCCAGCACGGCGGCATCGTTGACGCCGTCGCCCACCATCGCCACCACCGCGCCGCCCGCCTGCAGGCGCCGCACGTAGGCCAGCTTGTCCTCGGGCAGCTGGTCGCCGGCGGCCTCGCGGATTCCGAGCCGCTTCGCGAGCGCGAGGGTAGCGGCGCCGCTGTCGCCGCTCAGCAGCACCACCTGTTTGCCGGCCGCTTCGAAGCGGCGCACCAGCGCGAGCGCTTCCGGGCGCAAGGCGTCGGCCAGCGCGAAGCGCGCCAGCCACTGCCCTTCGCGCGCGAGCCAGACCGTGCCCGCCGCACCCGCCGCATCCGGCGCCGCGTCGCTTACCGGCATCGGTCCGGCCAAGACAGCGGCAAACACGGCGCTGCCCAACCGGTAGCGCACGCCGTCGACATATCCCTCGACGCCCTGGCCGGGCAGGTAGACGACATCGCGCGCCTGCGCCGCCGTGGGTGCCCGCGCACGCAGCGCCGCCGCCAGCGGATGCGCATTGCCCGTTTCCAGGCCTGCCGCGATGCGCAGCACCGCATCCGCGTCCAGGCCGCCCAGCACCTGCGTCGCCTCCAGGCGCGGCCGGCCCTGGGTCAGGGTGCCGGTCTTGTCGAACACGACATGGGTCGCGCGCGCCAGGGTTTCCAGCGTGTGCGGGCTGACCGCCAGCACGCCGCGCCGCAGCAGGCTGCCGGTGGCCGCCGCCAGCGCGGTCGGTGTCGCCAGCGACAGCGCGCAGGGACAAGTCACCACCAGCACCGCGATCGCCGCCGGCCAGGCCCGCGCCGGGTCGCGCCAGTGCCAGAACAGATAGACCAGCACCGTCAGCACCAGCAGCGCGACGACCGACCAGGCCGCGACGCGGTCGGCCCAGAGCGCGAGCGCCGGCTTGCCCTGCCCCGCCTGTTCCGCCAGGCGCACCAGCCGGGCCAGCGTACTGTCGCGCGCCACGGCGCCGATGCGCAGCACGATGGCCTGGGCCACGTTCACCGCGCCGCCCGGCAGCACGGCCCCGGGCCCGGCACTGCGCGGCCGGCTTTCGCCGGTGAGCAGCGCCAGGTCGATCTCGCTCTCGCCCTCCACGATCGTGCCGTCGGCCGGCAGCGCCTGGCCCGGCGCCACCAGTACCACGTCGCCCGGCGCGAGTGCACTGGCGGCCACCAGCTCGCCGCTACGGTCGTGCGGGTAGGCGCGCAGGCGCAGGGCCGACGCCGGCAAGGCCAGTTGCAGCGCTTCGAGGGCGCTGGCGGCGCGGCGGCGCGCGTCGAGCTCCAGGTAGCGGCTTCCCAGCAGCAGGAAGATGAACATGGTGAGCGAATCGAACCAGAGCTGGCCCTCGCCGCGCACCAGCGCCAGCGTGCTGGCGATGAAAGCGGCGCCGATGCCGAGCGCCACCGGCACATCCATGCCCGGCACCCCGCGCCGCAGGTCGCGCCAGGCACCGAGGAACAAGGGCTGCGCCGCGTACAGCACGGCCGGCAGCGTCAGCAGGAAGGAGGCCCAGCCCATCAGGGCGGCCATGTCGGCGTCCAGCGTGCCGTCGTCGGCCAGGTAGACCGGTACCGCGTACATCATCACCTGCATCATCGACAGGCCGGCCACGAACAGGCGCCGGAACAGCGTGCGCCGTTCGCGCGCCAGGTGTTCGCCGTGGCGCCGCGCGTCATACGGGTAGGCCGTGTAGCCGATCGCGCGCAGCGCGCGCAGGACGGTGCTGCGCTTGCAGCGCGCCGGGTCCCAGCGCACCTGCAGGCGCGCGGCGCTCACGTTCAGGGTCGCGTCGAGCACGCCCGGCAGCGCGGCGACGCGGCGCTCGATCAGCCAGACGCAGGCGGCGCAGCGGATGCCCTCGATCGTGAAGCCGTCCGCGCCGCTGTTGTCCTGCGTGTCGTACAGGGCCAGTTCGGGCGCGTCGGCCTGGGCCACGCGCTCGCCATAGCTGATCCGGGTGCTGAAGTAGTCGGCGCAGCCGGCGTCGACGATCGCCGCGGCCGCCGCCGCGCAGCCGGGGCAGCACATGGCGCGCTCCACGCCGCCGATGCGCGCGCGCCACTGGCGCCCGGACGGCAGCGGCAGGCCGCAATGAAAGCACCCATCCGGCGCGCGCGCGAGCGCGCTCATGGCATGCCGCCCGGCGCGACGCAGACCAGCGCCAGCCAACTGGCCGGCAAACCGCCCGCCGCGCGCGCCAGGCCGACGACGCCGAAGCCGAACACCAGCGCGCCGCCGGCAAGGCGCACGGCGCGCCTTTGCAGCGCGCCGCGCAGGCGCGCCCCGGCCAGGCCCAGGGCCAGCATCATCGGCAGCGTGCCCAGGCCGAAGGCCAGCATGACGGCCGCGCCGCCGGCGGCCGAGCCGCTCAGCATGGCCGTCACCAGCACGCTGTAGACCATCGCGCACGGCAGCCAGCCCCACAGCGCGCCGGCCAGGAACAGGCGCCCGCCCGTGTCGGGCGGACCGATGCGGCGCAGCAGCGGCGCCACCCGGCGCCAGATGGCCTGGCCGCCGGCCTCGATGCGGGCGATGCCGCGCCAGGCATCCATCAGGTACAGGCCCAAGGCCAGCAGCAGCAGATTGGCCAGCACGTGGACGATCGCCTGCAGCGCCGGCAGCGCCCCCAGGCGCAGGGCGCCGCCGGCCAGGCCGCCCGCCAGCGCACCGGCCGCGCCATAGCTGGCGATGCGTCCCAGGTTGTAGGCCAGCGTGCGTGGCAAGGCCGGCGCCGCGGCCGCCACGCGCAGCGCGATCACGGCCGCGCCGGGGCGCGCCGGCGCCAGCGACAAGGCGCCCACGATGCCGCCGCACATGCCGGCGCAGTGGACGCTGCCGAGCAGGCCCACGACGAAGACGGCGGCCAGGTTCACGCCCATCGTCAGAGCGTGCGCGAATGGCGCGGCGCGGCGCCGGGCACGGCCAGGTAGCGGTCGAACACCATGCACAGGTTGCGGATCAGGAGCCGCCCGCGCGGCGTGACCGTCAGCCAGTCGTCGTCGACCAGGACCAGTCCGTCGGCGGCCAACGCGCGCAACTGCGCCAGTTCGGCCGCGAAATAGCTGGCGAAGACGATCGGGAAGGCCTGCTCGATGGCCGACACCGAGAGCTCGAACTGGCACATCAGGGTCTGGATGATGGCCCGCCGCAGCAGGTCGTCCATGTCGAGCGCGATGCCGCGCACCACCGGCAGCTCGTTGTTGTCGAGCGCTTCGTAGTACGCCTCCAGCGTCTTGGCGTTCTGGCTGTAGGTGGCGCCGACCGCGCCGATGGCCGACACGCCGCAGGCCACCAGGTCGCTGTCGGCATGGGTCGAATAGCCCTGGAAATTGCGGTGCAGGCGACCCTGGCGCTGGGCGATGGCGAGGTCGTCGCCGGGTTTCGCGAAGTGGTCCATGCCGATGTACACATAGCCGGCGCCGCCAAGGCGCTCGATCGACAAGGCCAGCATGTCGAGCTTTTCGGCGCTGCCGGGCATGTCCGCCTCGAGGATGCGGCGCTGCGGCTTGAACAGCTGCGGCATGTGGGCGTAGTGGTACAGCGAGATGCGGTCGGGACCGGCGTCGATCACCTTGTCCATGGTGACCGCCATCGTGGCCAGGCTCTGCTTCGGCAGGCCGTAGATCAGGTCGATGCTGACCGAGCGAAAGCCGGCCGCGCGCGACGCGCCGATGATGGCGCGCGTTTCCGCTTCCGGCTGGACGCGGTTGACGGCCAGCTGCACCGCCGCATCGAAATCCTGCACGCCCAGGCTGATGCGGTTGAAGCCCTGGCGCCGCAGGCTGTGCACGCGTTCGGCCGTGACCGAGCGCGGATCGACCTCGATCGCATATTCGCCTTCTGCGTCGGGCGCGAAGCGAAAGCTGCGCCGCAGGTGCTCCATCAGCTCGCCCATCTGCGCGTCCGACAGGTAGGTCGGCGTGCCGCCGCCAAAATGCAGCTGCGCCACCTCGCCCATGCCGGCCATCAGCGCGCCCTGCATCGCGATCTCGCGCTTCAGGTAGCCGAGATAGGTGGCCGCCTTGTCGCGCTTCCTGGTGACGATCTTGTTGCAGGCGCAGTAGTAACAGACCGTGTCGCAGAACGGGATGTGCAGGTAGAGCGACATCGGACGCGGCGCGCCGCGCGTGCGCACGGCCGCCACCGCATGCAGGTAGTCGCGGTAGCCGAAGCTGTCGCTGAAGCGGTCGGCCGTCGGGTAGGAGGTATAGCGCGGACCGTTCTTGCCGAGCCGCGTGAGGAGCTCGGCGTCGAATTCGACCTTGCTGCGCAAGGCGACCGGCGCCACGGGGATGACCGGATGGGAAAGCTGCTGGTGGTGCATGTGGACTCCTGCTGCCTGCCGCGGCGCGGGTGTGCGGCGGCTTGATGAGGGCAGAGTCTATGGATGCAGGGTGGCAAAATCCTTGATTTGGATCAAAATCGACGAAACAGGCGGATGACCAGCAGACCGATTCCCGCATTCTCGCCGCGTCATGCGGTCAAAATTTTCATGCTACCCGCATAAAAATAAGAGAACGCTTTTATTGCTAATCCGATTTTTCTGGTGATACTATTTCTCACGAAAACCTTTCGTGGGAGCCCTATGCGTGCGAGATACCATGGCGAGCCGGTGACGACCAATGCCTTCAGCGAAAGGGCGCCGGGACGATTCGGCTTCATGTTCGGCGACCTCGCGCACAAGGCGGAAAACCGCTTGCCGGAAGGGCCGGATACGATCGAGGCGCTGCGCCAGCTGGGCAGCGCGATGGCCTTCGATCCGTCGAACGAGGAAGGCGCGATTCCAGCCGCGTTTACCTATTTCGGCCAGTTCATCGACCACGACATCACGCTGACCGAATTCGACCAGCCGCGCGACGGTCCGCCGATCGATATTTTCAATGTCATCGAATTGCCGGATTTTCCCGTGTTGACGCCGGAACAGGTGAGCACCAGCCTGCTCAACCGGCGCAGCGGCGTGCTCGACCTCGATAGCGTCTACCGGCTCGACGGGGTCCAGGGCGCGCTCGCGCCCGATGGCAGTATGGTGCTGGGGACGGTGACCGAGGTGCCGGAAGCGCTGCGGCCGATCAAGACCGCGGACCTGCTGCACGACCTGCCGCGCCTGCCGCCCCAGGCCGACCGCGAGCTCGACCGCAAGGCCATCATCGGCGACCCCCGCAACGACGAGAACCTGATCATCGCCCAACTGCATGTCGCCTTCCTGCGCTCGCATAACGCGCTCATGCGGCGCGACGGCTTGACAGCGGCCCAGGCGCGCAGCGCCGTGCGGCGCCGTTACCAATGGGCCGTGCTGCACGATTTCCTGCCGCGCGTCTGTGCCCCGCGCGTGATGGAGAAACTGGTCAAGGACGGCGCTGCGGCCTGGAAAGCCGGGAGCGCCGAAGCGCTGTTCATGCCGATCGAATTCTCGGCCGCGGCGTACCGCTTCGGCCATTCGATGGTGCGCCAGGAATACGATTACAACGCCACCTTCAAGCCCGAAGGCGGCCTGGCGCGCGCCACCTTCAACTTCATGTTCACCTTCACCGCCCTGTCCGGCGACATCCAGCCCGAGCCCGGCGAAAACCATCAATTCCCTTCCCTGCCGAACAACTGGATCATCGACTGGGTACGCTTTTTCGGCCAAGGCGACGCGCCCGGCCGCAATCCCGCGCGCAAGATCGACACCCGGATCAGCCCGGAACTGGCGAATCTGCGCGATGCGGTCGGCATGCCGATCCCGTCCATCATGGCGCGCCTGGCCGCGCGCAACCTGCTGCGCGGCTATCTGCTCGGTTTACCTACCGGCCAGGCGGTCGCCGCCAGGATCGGCGTGGCCGCGACGAGCGAAGCGGCGATCCTCGCCGCCGTCCCGGAAAGCAACCGCGCGCGCTTTGTCGAAGCCGGTTTTCACAAGGCGACGCCGCTCTGGTTCTACATCCTGGCCGAAGCGGCAGGGGCCGGCGCCGAGGGCCGGCATCTGGGCGAGGTGGGCAGCGTCATCGTGGCCGACACCTTGTGGAATCACGTCCGCCATGCCGAGGACAGCGTGCTGGTCGACCCGCCGACCCAGGCCGAATTGGCCAGCGGCGAATTCACGCTGCGCGGCCTGGTCCGCATCGGCCAGGACGCGCTGCTGCCGCCCCTGGAAGCGGGGGCCTAGCGCGTCAGCGGCCGAACTTGAAGACCGCCAGCGCCTGCACCAGCTGCGCCGCTTCCTCGGCGACATTGCTCGAAGCGACAGCCGATTGTTCCACCAGCGCCGCGTTCTGGCGCGTGATGGCGTCCAGCCCGGCCATGGCGGCGTTGACTTCGCCCAGCTCGCCGCCCTGGGCGCGGCTGGCCTGGGTGATGTCGTGCATGATGCCGGCCGCACTGTGCACCGAGGCCACTACTTCACGCATGGTCTGGCCCGCTTCGCCGACCAGCGCATTGCCCTGCGCGACCTTTTGCACCGAGTCGTCGATCAGGACCTTGATCTCTTTCGCGGCGCTCGCCGAACGCTGGGCCAGGCCGCGCACTTCGCCCGCCACCACCGCAAAGCCGCGGCCCTGCTCGCCGGCTCTGGCCGCCTCGACCGCCGCGTTCAGGGCCAGGATATTCGTCTGGAACGCGATCCCGTCGATCAGGCCGATGATATCGACGATGCGCGTGGCCGAGGCGCTGATCTGCCCCATGGTCGCGCCGACGCGCTCGACCGCGTCGCCGCCGCGTCCGGCGACACCGGCGGCGGCGCCGACCAGGCCGTCGGCGCGGCGGGCGCTGTCGGCGTTGCGGCCGGCCGCGCCGGCCACCTGGGCCAGGCTGGCGACGCTCTGCTCCAGGCTGGCCGCCTGCGACTCGGTGCGGCCGGCCAGGTCGGCATTGCCGGCGGCGATCTCGCGCGTGCTGGTCTCGATCGAGCGCACGTTGCGCCGCACGTCGCCGACAATCGCCTGCAAATTAATGTTCAGCTGGCGCAGCGCGCGCTGCAGCTGGCCGAATTCGTCGCTGCGGCGCGTCTCCGGCAGATGCGACAAGTCGCCGCCGGCCAGGGCATGCACCGCCGCGGTCGCCTCGCGCAGGGGTGCCACGATCGACTGGCGCAGCGCGGCCCAGGCCAAGAGCGTGCCCAGCACCCCGACGCAGGCGGCCAGCTTCCACCGCGCGTCCTCGGCGCCCAGGCCGAGCGCGCCGAACAGCAAGGCTTGCGCGCCCATCGCCAGTCCCAGGCGGCGCCCGAGCGGCAGGCGGCGCAGCTCCGCGATCCGTGCGCCCAGGCCGGTCGCGACGGCGCGCCCGCCGCGCAGGGCCGGCGCGCCCTGTTCGCCGGTCCGCAATTTCCGGTACAGCTCGGTGGCGGCGGCGACCTGTTCGCGGGTGGGCGCGGTACGCACCGACATGTAGCCGATCACGCGGCCGGCTTCCTTGACCGGCACCACGTTGGCGACGACCCAGTAGAAGTCGCCATTCTTGCGGCGGTTCATGACCATTCCGGTCCAGGGCTGGCCGGCCTGCAGCGTCTGCCAGAGGTCGGCAAAGGCTTGCGGCGGCATGTCGGGATGGCGCACGATGTTGTGCGCCTTGCCCAAGAGCTCGCTTTCCTCGAAGCCGCTGACCTCGATAAAGCTGGGGTTGACATAGGTGATCCGGCCTTTGGTGTCGGTTGTCGAGACGATCGACTGGCCTGCTTGCATTCGGTATTCGATGCCGGTGACCGGTAAATTGGTACGCACTGCGCCCTCCTGTGTTGCCGTACGGCAAAATTTAATCGCCGATTCTATGGCGGAGAGACCGTTTCAATCCTTGATCTACATCAAGAATTCCAGCTTGACTGTTCGAAACCGCGAGTATGTGCTGGGGCCGCTACCGGCTGGGGCCGGTGCTAATATTGCAGCATGGATAACCTGACCCACTCGCTCGTCGGCCTCGCGCTCGGCGAACTGACCCATCGCCTGCTGCCCGCCGAATCCGATGCGGCCAGGGACAGCACGCGCCGTCGCCTGTTATTGACGGGCGCGGCGCTGGCCAGCAATTTCCCCGATCTCGACCTGGTGCTCACCGGACTCGCCCCCGCCCCGCTCGGCTACCTGCTGCTGCACCGCGGCCACACCCACACGCTGCTGTACGCCCTGCCCCAGGCCTTGCTGCTGCTGGCCGCGCTCTGGCTGTTCTGGCCGGCCGCGCGCGCGCTGTTGAGCACCGGCTGGCGCGCCGGCGCGCCGGCGCGGCGCGCTCTGCTGGCCGTCACCGCGCTCGGGCTCTTGCTGCACTTCGGCATGGACGCGCTCAATGTCTACGGCATCCATCCGTTCGCCCCCTTCGATCCGCGCTGGTATTACGGCGACATGGTGTTCATTGTCGAACCCGTGTTCTGGCTGGCGCTGGGCACGCCGCTGGCGGCCCATGTGGCGAACCGCACCGGGCGCCGCCTGCTGCTGGGCCTGTTCCTGGTCGTGCCGGCCCTGTTCGTGTTCAGCGGCCACCTGCAATGGGGATCCTGGCTGGGACTGACGGCAGTGTGGGCGCTGGCGCTGCTGCTGACGCGCCGCCGCGGCGAGCGCGCCGCGCTCTTGGCCGGCGTCGCCCTGTGCGCCTGCTTCGTGCTGCTGCAAGGCGCGATGGCCGAGCGCGCGCGCGGCGAACTGCGGGCGGCGCTGCGCGAGGCCGATCCGGGTGCCCAGATCCTCGACCTGCCGCTGTCGGCCTTCCCCGCCAACCCGCTGTGCTGGAGCGCGCTCGCCATCACGCGCGAAGGCGCGGACGCTTACCGCATCCGCCGCGGCGTGCTGAGCCTGGCGCCGGGGATCACGCCGGCCGCGCACTGTCCGGCGGCCATCGGCGGCGTGCGCCTGGCGTCAAGCCCTGCCGCCCTGGCCTGGGTCTGGGAAGAGCGCGGCTCGGTGGCGGCGCTGCGCGCGCTGCGCAGCCGCGACTGCCGTGTCGACGCCTGGCTGCGCTTTGCCCGCGCACCCTCGCTGGCCGCGGGCGGCGCCACCGACGCGCGCTTCGGGCCGCCCGGCGCGCCGAATTTTTCCACCCTGCCGATTCGGTCCGCTTCCGCCCAGCCCTGCCCGCGCAAGGTGCCGGACTGGGCTTACCCGCGTGCCGACCTGCTTGGCATGCACTAGCCAGGCGCCCCAGTCAAGCCCCGTGAATTGCTGAGTTGCTATCGACATACGGCGATTTCAATTGTCGGCCATACAACAGAGTAATGCAGTATGCTTACCCGCAGTTACATGGTTTGGGGCGAAGCCGGCAGGTTCTGCCTGCCCCGCGGCGGCTCGACCGGAACGGGGAGAATGGATGGTGTCGAAACGATTACTCTGCATTTCACCCGATGACCTGAGCGCCGTCGACATGCTGCGCGCGGAGATGCCCGACTGGCAGATCCGCACCGTGCGCAGCATCGACGAAGCACGCTCCGAACTGCGCCAGGACACCTACCTGGTCGGTTTGCTCCTGCAAGTAATCGGCGCCCGCCCGCACCTCGAGGTCGAGCGCTTCCTGCGCCAGCACAGCCAGGTCCAGTGGGTCGGCGTGTTTCGCGCCGAAATCATCGGCGCCCCGGCCTGGCGCGACCTGGTGGCCGACTACCTGTGCGACCACCACACCCTGCCGCTCGACATCGGCCGCCTCGTCCACACCCTCGGCCACCTGCTCGGCCACGCCCTGCTGCGCCGTCCGCGCCCCCGCCTTGCCGCCACGCCCTCGGCCCTGATCGGGAGTTGCGAGTCCATGCTGCGCCTGCGCAGCCAGGTCGAGCGCGTCGCCAAGGTCGATGCCCCGGTCCTGATCTGGGGCGAGAGCGGCAGCGGCAAGGAACTCACGGCCCAGGCGATCCACCGCCAGTCGCTGCGTTCGACCGGCCCGCTGGTGCCGATCAACTGCGGCGCCATCGCGCCCAACCTGATCCACTCGGAACTGTTCGGCTACCAGCGCGGGGCGTTCACGGGCGCGGCGCGCGACAAGGTCGGCCTGATCGAGTCGAGTAACGGCGGCACCCTGTTCCTCGACGAAATCGGCGACCTGCCCAAGGACCTGCAAGCGAACCTGCTGCGCTTCGTCCAGGACAAGACCATCATCCGGGTCGGCGCCACGCGCGCCATTCCGGTCGACGTGCGGGTCATTTCGGCCTCGCACGTGAACCTGCAGCAGGCGGTGGCGCGCGGCGACTTTCGCGAAGACCTCTACTACCGCCTGTCGGTGCTGCCCGTCACCGTGCCCTCGCTGCGCGAACGGCGCGAAGACCTGGTCGAACTGGCCGAACATTTCTTCCACCTGTACGCGGCCGACAAATCGCCGGGCCTGAAGGGCTTCAGCAGCTGCGCCATCGCCGCCATCGCCGCGCACGACTGGCCGGGCAATGTGCGCGAACTGATCAACCGCGTGCGCCGCGCCATGGTGATGGCCGACGGCAAATGGATCGAGCCAAGCGACCTCGACCTGGTCATGCCCTCGGCGCCGATCGAAGCCGTGCTCGACGATGCCCGCTGCAGTTCCGAACGCCTCGCGATCCGCGCCTGCCTCGACCGCACCGGCCAGAACGTCAGCCGCGCCGCGCGCGACCTGGGCGTCTCGCGCACCACGATGTACCGCCTGCTGGCCAAGCACGGCATGCGTTCCTGAGCGCCGCGCGCGCTCGCCCCGTTTCCTCCCTCCGGCACTGCCGCGTTCCCCCCGCGCCCTTCGTTATTGCCTAGCTCAGGCACACATCGTGAAACACCCGCTCCGGGCGCCCCTTGCGGCCAGGCGCCAGGCTGCAGGCCGTTCTCCCGCGACCAGCCCGGTGCCGCCCAGCTAGCCCGAGCGTCGCCGAGGCATAGTGTCCGTCCCTGGCTCTGCCGCGCGGTACACAAATGTGCCACTTTCGGCACACCCCCGCACCGTTAAATTCCTAACAACAATGCGCATGCGCAATTTCGTCATTTCTTTGAAGAATTGTGCTTATCTATCAATGATTTGAGTATTTTGATCGTTGCTGGCACTCCTCTTGCATAGAGTCGGGTTCAGCTGGCATTACCGCCAGCCGACGTCAACCACACCCTAGGGGAATTTGCATGAACAAGACTTTGCTCGTTACTGCCCTGTCGCTCGCTTTCGGCCTGACTGCGCACGCCCAAGCCCAGACGACGGACCCAACCACCGACTCCTCCACCACCGTGACCCAAACGGGTCCGGGCGTCAACGCTAATGATAGCGGCACGGCAAGTTCCGACAACAATTCGACGAACACGAGCACAGTCACGACCGACAATTCAAACCAGGGAAACAATTCTTCGACGAATACCAGTACACCGGACAATTCCAACCAGGGTAACAATTCTTCGACCAACACCAACACCACCACCAACACGGCCGATAACTCGAACCAGGGCAACGATTCGTCCTCGCGCGACAGCTCGGGCCAGAACCGCAGCAGCGGCAATGCCGCGGCCAGCGCGGCCGGTGCGGCCTCCGCCAATAACGGCGGCACCGCCACCTCGAGCTTCTCGAACTCCTTCAACACCTCCAGCGCCACGGCCAACAGCACCCTCAACGGCACCGTGACCAACAACGCCATCAACAACATCGGCAACGTCGCCACCAACATGGGCGCCGCCAGCGGCGCCAGCGCCACCGGCGGCGCCGGTGCATCCGGCTCGGGCGGCAATGCGCGCGGCGATGGCGGCGCCGGTGCCAGCGGCTCGGGCGGCATGGCCGCCTCGGGTTCGACCGGCGGCAATGCCATGAGCGGCACGGCCAGCACCGGCAACGCCAGTTCCGGCGGCGCCAACGGCGGCGCGGGCGGTGCCGGCGGCCTGGCCTCGAACGCGACGAGCGGCTCGGGTGCCTCGGGCGGCGCCGGTGGTTCGGGCGGCTCGGGCGGCTCCAGCGGTAACGCCGGCGGCGGCACGGGCGGCGCGGGCGGCGCCAGCGGTGCCGGTTCGGGCGGCTGGGGTGGCGCGGCGGGCGGCAACATGGGCGGCAATGGCGGTAACGCCGGCCGTGTGGCGGCAGGCGCGGGTGGCGCGGGCGGCTCGACCGGCGCGGCCACCGGCGGCATGGGCGGCAACGGCGCCGAAGGCGCGGCCGGCGGCATGGGCGGCGCGGGTGCCTCGGGCGGCGCGGGCGGGGCTGGCGGCATGACGACCGCGGGCAACACCTCGTCGAGCGGCGACTCCTCCGGCGCAGGCGCCGGCAGCAGCGGCAACATGGCCTCCAGCGGCAGCGTCGGTTCGACCCCGGATGCGACCGGCGGCACCAGCGGCGCGGCTGACGGCGGCACCGCCAGCAGCACCGGCGGCACCGTGACCGGCGGCTCCAACACGGCCACCGCGGGCACCGGTACCGGCGGCGCCGGTGGCGGCGGCGCGGCGGGCGGCGCTGGCGGCGCGGGCGCGGCGGGCGGCGCGGGCGGCACCGCCGGTTCGGGTGCGATGGCCACCAACACGGCCGGCGCAGGCGCGGCAGGCGGCACGGCCAGCGGCGGCACGGGCGGCGCGGGCGCGGCCCTGTCGAGCACCGGCGGCGCGGCCGGCACCGGCACCAGCGGTACCGGCGGCGCGGGCGGCTCGGCCACGGCCGGCACCAGCACCGGCGGCGCGGGTGCCGCGGCGGGCGCGGGCGGTGCGGGCGGCTCGACCGGCATGGCCTCGAATACCGGCGGCGCAGGCTCGTCGGGCGGTTCGGGCACCTCGGGTAGCGCCACCAACGGCTCCACCACCTCGGGCTCGGCAACCGCCGGCGCGGGCGGCGCGGGCGGCACGGGCGGCGCGGGCACCGGCGGCATGGGCGGCGCCAGCGGCGCCAACACCGCGGGCACCGGTACCGGTGGTGCGGGCGGATCGGCGACCGGCGGCAACGGCGGCACCAACACCGTCAACGCAGGCTCGTTCGACATGTCGAACGCCATGACCAACGTCGGCCAGTCGGCTGCCGGTGTGATGGTCGTCAGCCAGAACAACGGCTTCTCGTCCCTGATCCAGCAGAGCGTCAACGTCCAGAGCAACCTGGCCGTCGGCCCGTAAGCTGTCGATCGTCGTTATGTCGTACGGACTGCCGCGCCCCCGGGCGCGGCAGTTTTCCGGATTCAGGGGGACACGATGAACATGCTGTTGGCACTACCCCGATTACCCCATGCCTGCGCCCTGGCGCTGGCCGCCGCTCTTGCCGGTCCCGCCTGTGCGGACGAACCGGCCCCGCTGGACGCGAGCCAGGTCGCACGGCCCGCCGTCGACGGCATCGAACAGCTGATGCAGGCCGTACCGGCCGTGCACGCGGACCGCAACACGCTCGCCATCGGCGCCACCACCGTCCAGGCGGTCGAGCTCGACAAGCTCGACCACGAACGCGGCCGCGCCGACAGCGTCGTCAACGACACCAAACTCAACGGCGATGTCGCCAACAACAGCGCCTTCAATGTCCAGACCGGGTCGAACACGATCGACGCCGGTTCGTTCGCGAACATGTCGGGCATTCCGGTGGTGATCCAGAACAGCGGGGCCAACGTACTGATCCAGAACGCCACGGTCATCAACTTGCAGTTCCAATGAAACACAGTCTGGTTGTCTGTACCCTCGCCGTGCTGTTCGGCGCGCTCGACGCGCAAGGGGCCGAGCTGTCCCTGCCCAGCGGTATCCGCGTGGGCAGCATGCCGGTCAAGAGCATGAAGGACCTGCGCTTCCAGGCCACCCAGCGCCAGCAGTACGATTTCAGCTGCGGCTCGGCCGCACTGGCCACGCTGCTGACCCACCACTACAACACGCCGGTGACCGAACAAGTCGCCTTCCAGGAGATGTTCGTCGCCGGCGACCAGCAAAAGATCCGCCGCGAAGGCTTTTCGCTGCTCGACATGCAGCGCTTCCTGAAAACCCGCGGCTTCACCGCCAACGGCTTTCAACTGCCGCTCGATAAACTGATCGAAGCGAAACTGCCCGCCATCGTGCTCGTGACCGACAACGGCTACCAGCACTTCGTCGTGGTCAAGGGTGCCGAGGACGGGCGCATCCTGCTGGGCGACCCGTCGCGCGGCACGCGCCTGATGGCGCGCGAGCGTTTCGAGTCGATCTGGGCCAACCGGATCCTGTTCGTGATCCATGAAGGGCCGGTGCAACCCGGCTTCAACCTCGCCGCCGACTGGCGCAACGCGCCGCGCGCGCCGCTGGCCGACGGTGCCAGCCGCTCTCTCGACAGCATCTACGGCTTGCCGAAATTCGGCCCCGGGGACTTTTAAGAACCTATCCCAGTAGGGAGGAGGAAGTTGATGACGATGCATGGCAAGCGGGGGCAAGGCGCGAGGAGGCCGCATGGCGAGCCATGCAACGACGAGCAACGCAGCAGCCGCTTGTCAGGCGCGTCAGCAACGACTCATTCCCTACCGGGATAGGTTCTAAGGACACATCATGCGCTATTCCATTTCCCTGCCGGTGCTGCTGCTGTCGCTGGCGGCCTCCGGCGCCCTGGCGCAGCCGCTCCCGTTCGAGTCGGCGCGGGCGGTCGACAGCGCCACCCTGGACGCGGCGCGCGGCGGCTTCCTGACGCCCGACGGCCTGGTCGTCACCCTCGGCCTCGAACGCCTGGTGACGATCAACGGCAACGTTGTCGAACGCACGCAGATGCAGCTGGGCGACGTCGGCAAACTCGCGCGCGGCGAAGCGTCGCTCTCGCGCGAAGCGCTGGGCGAACTGCGCCTGATCCAGAACGGCGACGTGCGCACGCTGGCCGGCAATGCGCAAAACCTGCTGGGCGGGACCATCATCCAGAACTCGCTGAACGATCAGGTCATCAAGAGCCAGACCGCCATCAACGCCACCGTCAACACCGCTGGAATGTTACGTGCGCTCAATTTTGGAGCAAGCCTGAATAATGCATTGTCAACAGCTGTCGCACCCCGCTGACGGCCAACCACCCATGGAGAGATCTATGCAGAAAATCCCGGCGCTCTGCGCTGGCGCACTGGCGGTCAGCGCAGCGTTTTGCGCCTTTTCGGCCCAGGCGCAATCCGTCGAGGAATTAGTGGAACAGGTCAAGGCGATGCGCCAGCAGCTCGATTCGCAGCGCGCCCGCATCGATGAACTCGAGCGCGACGTGCGCAGCGCACGCGCTCCCGCGCCGCCGGCGGCGCCGTATGTCGTGACCGAGCCGGTGCTGGCCGGGCGCGCCGTCTCGAGCGAGACCCTGGGCGCGCTGCGCGGTACCGGCGGCGCCGGCGCCGGCCAGCAGCCGGCCGCGCCCGCCCCACCGGTCGGCGGCCCGGCCAGCGCGCCGACCGCCCCCACCAACACCGCCGCCGTCGGCCGCGCGCCCTCCGGCGACAACCGCACGCGCGAAGTCGCGCCCATCTTCGAGCAGCCCGGGGTGCTCACCCAGCGCGGCAAATACGTCTTCGAGCCGGCCATCCAGTACGGCTATTCGTCGAGCAACCGGGTGGCCCTGGTCGGCTATACCGTCATTCCCGCCCTCCTGATCGGCCTGATCGACGTGCGCGAGGTCAAGCGCAACACGACCACCGCCACCGCCACCCTGCGCACCGGCCTGACCAACCGCATCGAGGTCGAGGCCAAGCTGCCCTATGTCTACCGCAGCGACGCCACCGTCAGCCGCGAAGTCTTCACCGGCACCGCCGTCGAACGCGCCTTCGAGACCAGCGGCAAGGCGGTCGGCGACGTCGAACTGGCGGCACGCTTCCAGCTCAACGAGGGCGGCGTCGACAAGCCCTACTTCATCAGCGGCTTGCGCTTCAAATCGCGCACCGGCAAAGACCCGTTCGAAGTGACGACCGATTGCCAGCGCCGCTGCATCGGCGAAAACATCACCGGCAGCGGCCTGCCGCTGGAGCTGCCGACCGGCTCCGGCTTCTATTCGCTTCAGCCGAGCCTGACCTGGCTGTTCCCGTCGGACCCGGCCGTGTTCTTCGGCAGCTTCAGCTACCTGCACAATTTCAAGCGCGATGTCTCGCGCACGGTGCTTAATGGCGAGAAGGAATCGCTCGGCACCATCGCCCCCGGCGGCGTGATCGGCTTCAACTTCGGCATGGGCCTGGCCTTGAACGACAAGGCCTCGTTCAGCGTCGGCTACGACCACAACTCGGTCGCCCGCACCAAACAGAACGGCCGCACGGTGCCGGGCTCGGTGCGCATGCAGCTCGGCACCCTGCTGATTGGCTATTCCTACCGGCTGAGCGAAAAGAAAACGCTGAGCGTGGCGGTGGGCGCGGGCCTGACGCGCGATACGCCGGACGTGACGCTGATGGTGCGGGTACCGATGTCGTTCTGATGGCGGTGCGCGGCCGGGCCGCGCGCCTAAAACGCCCCGACGTAATTTTCCGCCAGCGCCGTGCGCATCGCGCGCGAGGCGACCACGGCCTCGAGTTCGGCGCGCTGGATCTGGCGCTCGAACGGCGTCGCGTCGTCGAAGGTGTGCAGCAGCCGCGTCATCCACCACGAGAAATACTCGGCGCGCCAGATGCGCTTCAGGGCGGTGGCCGAATAGCCGTCCAGGCCTTCCTCGCTGCCCTGCTTGTAGAACGACACCAGCGCCTGCGACAGCACGCGCACATCCGAGATCGCCAGGTTCATGCCCTTGGCGCCGGTCGGCGGCACGATGTGGGCGGCGTCGCCGGCCAGGAACAGGCGGCCGTGGCGCATCGGCGCGCAGACGAAACTGCGCATGCCGATGATCCCTTTCTGGAAGATCCGGCCCTCCTTGAGCTTCCAGCCGTCGTTGTGCTCCAGGCGCGCATGCAGTTCGGCCCAGATACGGTCATCGGACCAGGCCTCGACCTTGTCGTGCGGGTCGCACTGGAAGTACAGGCGCTGGACGGTCGGCGAGCGGGTGCTGACCAGGGCGAAGCCGCGTTCGTGCTGGGCGTAGATCAGCTCATCGGACGACGGCGCCGATTCGACCAGGATGCCGAACCAGCCGAACGGATAGACGCGCTGGAAGTCCTCGCGCGTCCCGGTCGGGAACATCGGGCGCGCCACGCCGTGAAAGCCGTCGGCGCCGATCACGAAATCGGCGTCGATGCGCTGCGCCTGGCCCGCGTGCGTGAAGGTGACCGACGGCGTCTGCGTATCGATGTCGTGCAGCGCCACCTCGCTCACCTCGAAGCGCAGGTCGCCGCCGGCGGCCAGGCGCGCCGCGACCAGGTCGATGATGACCTCGTGCTGCGGGTAGACCGTGATCGCATGGCCGGTCAGCTCCTGCAGGTCGACGCGGTGGCGCCGCCCACCGAAGGCCAGCTCGAAGCCGTGGTGCAGCGCCCCTTCGCGCCGCATGCGCTCGCCGACGCCGGCCTCGTTCAGGATATCCATGCTGCCCTGCTCGAGCACGCCGGCGCGGATGGTGGCTTCGATGTCGGCGCGGCTGCGCATCTCGAGGACGACCGATTCGATCCCTTGCAGGTGCAGCAGGTGCGACAGCAGCAGGCCGGCCGGGCCGGCGCCGACGATGGCGACTTGGGTGCGCATGGTGATGTCTCCGGTATGTTTTAGTTGCCACCATCCTAGTCCTGGCGCGGCCGGATATGAATGGATCAAACGCGAAAAAACTTGTACTATTTTCACATGACCCCACGCCGCCCCGCGCCTGCCGCCCCCGCCTTGCAGGTCCCCGAATTCGTCCTCTACGGCGAGGCCACGCGGGGCCTCGACGCCGAAGCCGTCCACATCGAGCTGATCGAGACGCGCAGCCGCAAATACGACTGGCACATCGATACCCATACCCACGCGGGCTTGTTTCAGGTACTTTTCTTATTCCACGGACAGGTTCGCGCGAACATCGATGGCGCAGTGCGCGAATGCGACGCGCCGGTGGCGCTGACCATTCATCCGTCGCTGGCGCACGGTTTCGATTTTTCCGAGGAAGCGCAAGGCTATGTGCTGACGCTCGACCAGAACATGCTGTTCGCGGCCGCCGGCCACGAGGGCGACCTGTTTTCCTCGCTGTTCGTGCATCCGCTCACCATCGGCCTGGCGGCGGCGCCCGACGCGCTGGCCCGCATCGAGGCGCTGCTGCAAAACCTGATCCTGGAAGCGGCCTGGCCGCGCCATGGCCACACGCTGATGCTCGAATGGCTGGCGCGCAGCACGCTCTTGATGCTGGTGCGGGTCCAGGCCGAGCGCCGCATCGCCGACACGTCCGGGCGTGGCGACTTCGAACTGTTCAGCCGCTTCCGGGTCGAGGTCGAGCGCCATTACAAGGAGCAGTGGCAGGTCGGGCGCTATGCCGACGCCTTGCGCATCGCGCCGGTGCGGCTGAACCGCCTGTGCCTGAAGCTGGCCGGCAAATCGGCCTTCGAGATCACCCAGGAGCGGCTGATGCTGGAAGCTTGCCGCAAACTGACCTATGTGCCGGCCGGCGTGGCCAGCATCGCCTATGAACTGGGGTTCCAGGATCCGGCCTATTTCAGCCGCTTGTTCAAGAAACTGATGGGCGTGACGCCGAAGGCGTTCCGGCGCCAGGCGCAGGCCAAGGCGGCGGACGGCTAAGAACCTATCCCAGTAGGGAATGAGTCGTTGCTGACGCGCCTGACAAGCGGCTGCTGCGTTGCTCGTCGTTGCATGGCTCGCCATGCGGCCTCCTCGCGCCTTGCCCCCGCTTGCCATGCATCGTCATCAACTTCCTCCTCCCTACTGGGATAGGTTCTAAGGCGCGCGCCGTGGCGGGCGTCGGATGCACGCGTTCGCCGCGCGGGCGCTACGGCCGCGCACGCACCCGCGCGGCAAGCGCATCGCTTTTCCGCCACGGCCGACATCGTACAATGGCCGCATGACCGAAGACCATGCCTCTTTCCGCCGGATGGACCCACGCGCGCTGGACGCCGCCTTGCAGGACGCGCGCCGCCATACGCTGGCGCTGTTCGATGCCCTGGCCGCGGCCGGCTACGACAGCGCGGCGCGGCTGCCGCGCCTGGCCACGCTCAATCCGCCGCTGTGGGAACTGGGGCATATCGCCTGGTTCGCCGAATGGTTCGTACTGCGCGAGGCGCGTAGCAGCGCTCGCGGCGACGCCCTCGCGCCATCGCTGCTGGCGCGCGGCGACGAATGGTTCGACTCGAACCAGGTCGCCCACGACGCGCGCTGGTCGCTCGACCTGCCCGCCGCGGAGGCGCTCAAGCGCTATGGCGACGAGGTGCTGGACCGGATCCGCGCCCGGCTGGCGCGCACGCCCGCGGACGACGCGGCGCTCTACCCCTACCGCCTGGTGCTCGCGCACGAGGACATGCATGGCGAGGCGCTGCTGTACACCTTGCAGAGGCTGGGCGCGGCGGCGCCCGGCCCGCACCTGGCCGGGAGTGCGCTCGCGATTGCCGACGAGATCCGCTGCGCCGGCGGCGACCTCGTCCTCGGCGGCGAGCAGTCGCGCGGCTTCGTGTTCGACAATGAAAAGCAGGCCGCACCCTGCCGCGTGGCGCCGTTCGCGATCGACGCCGGCCTGGTCACGAATGCAGCCTATGCCGCATTCGTGCGCGCCGGCGGCTATCGCGACCCGGCTTGCTGGAGTGCGGCCGGACGCGCATGGCTGGCCGGGCAGGCGCGCAGCGCGCCGCGCTACTGGCGCCAGGCGGGTCCTGGCGACGACTGGACCAGCCTGCGCTTCGGACACCCGGTGGCGCTCGACCCGCTGGAGGCGGTGCGCCACGTCAGCCTGTTCGAGGCCCAGGCGTATGCCACCTGGGCCGGGCGCCGCCTGCCGCTCGAGCAGGAGTGGGAATCGGCGGCCGCCGGCGGCGATCCCGGCTTCGCATGGGGCGCGCTGTGGGAATGGACGGCCTCGCCCTTCCTGCCCTACCCGGGCTTCGCGCCGGACCGCTACCGCGAGTATTCGGCGCCCTCGTTCGGCAACTGCCAGAGCGTGCGCGGCGCTTCGTTCGCCACGCCGCCGCGCCTGCGCTCACCCCACTTCCGGAATTTCTACGCGCCCGGGCGCGACGACATCTTCGTCGGCTTTCGCACCTGCGCGCGCTAAAACGGCGTCACAGCAGCGCCCCCAGCTCGACCTGGATCTTGATCATCGCCGGCAGGCAGCGCTCGACCATCTGCTCGATCGGCAGGCGCGCCGCGTGCACGCTGACATTCATCGCCGCCACCACCTCGCCGCGAAAATTCTTGAGCGGCACGGCGATCGTGCGCAGTCCCAGTTCCAGCTCCTGGTCGACCAGCGCATAGCCCTGGGCGCGGGCGCGGGCGATTTCCAGCGCCAGCCGTTCGCGCAGGACGATCGTGTGCCGGGTGATCGGCTCGGGCTGGGCGCGCTCGAGGAAGGCGTCGATCTGCGCCTGCGGCAGGCTGGCCAGCAGCATGCGCCCGTTGGCGGTGCAGTAGGCCGGCACGCGCGTGCCCGGCTGGAGCGTGGCCGACACCAGCTGGCCGGCGCTGACGGCCGCCACGCACACCAGCTGGTCATGGTCGAGCACCCCGACCGAGGCCGCCTCGCCCAGCGAATACGCGAGCCGGTACAGCAGCGGCTGGGCGATGCGCGGCAGGCGCGCCGAATGCAGGTAGGACTGGCCCAGGCGCAGCACGGCCGGGGTCAGCGAAAACAGCTTGTTTTCGTGCCGCATATAGCCCAGGTGCGTCAGCGTGATCAGGTAACGGCGGGCGGCGGCGCGCGTCAGGCCGGTGGCCTCGGCGACTTCGGCGATGCTCAGGCGCGAACGCTCCTGGTCGAAGGCTTCGATCACCTTCAAACCCTTTTCCAGGCCGGCGACGAGGTCGCGTTCGAGGGGAAGATCAGGCTGTTCGGTCATTGCGAGCAAAATAGTCATCGATTTGTGCGAGTATCGCACACAGTGTGCGCACTGCGGATGGCGTCGACATGCGGCCGCTTGAAGAGCCAAGCGGACAGGCCTACCATTGACTGCATCGACAAGACCAACCCGAAGGAGACAGGCCGTGAAATTCGACGTCATCGAACCGGGGATCTACCCCGAGCTCATCTACCCTGCGTACAAATCGACCATCCCGCGCGGCCCCAAGCAGCCGAACCTGCGCATCGAAGCCTTGGCGCCGGCCACGCGCAACATCGTCGCCACCCCGCGCCTGCTGCTGCCGAACGATACCGACCTGACGCGCCACGGCCAGAGCGCTCCGCTGGGCGAAAAGATCGTCGTTACCGGCCGCGTCGTCGATGAGGACGGCAAACCGGTGCGCAATTCGCTGGTCGAAGTCTGGCAAGCCAACTCGGCGGGCCGCTACTGGCACAAGAAAGACCAGCACGACGCCCCGCTCGATCCGAACTTTTATGGCGTGGGCAAGATGCTGACCGACGACGAGGGGCGCTACCGCTTCGTCACGATCAAGCCCGGCCCCTACCCCTGGGGCAACCACGACAAGGCCTGGCGCCCGGCGCATATCCACTTTTCGCTGTTCGGCAACGTCTACGCCCAGCGCCTGGTGACCCAAATGTATTTCCCGAGCGACCCGCTGTTCGACTACGACCCGATCTTCCAGAGCGTGCCCGACGCGGCCGCGCGCCAGCGCCTGATTTCGCGCTTCAGCCTCGAGCACACGGTCGGCAGCGAGATGCTCGGCTACGAATTCGACATCGTCCTGCGAGGACGTAATGCCACCCCGATGGGCCTGTAAGGAGACCGCCATGAGCAACATCACCACCTCGCAAACCATCGGCCCCTTCTCGCACGAAGCCTGGCAATGGGCGGTCGACGCCAGCGCGCCGGCCACGCTGCAGTCGAACGCGCCGACCATCACCGTCTCGGGCGTCATCTACGACGGCAACGGCGCACCGATCAACGATGCGCAGATCGAAGCCTGGACCCCGGATGGCGCCGCCGCCGAATCGGAGCAGGCGATTCCCGGGTTCCGGCGCGTGCCGAGCGGCGAAGCGGGCCAATTCGCGCTGCGCGTCTCGCTGCCGGACGGGGCGACGCGCGGCGAACCGGTCATGTACGTCACGGTCTTCGCGCGCGGTTTGGTCAAGCACCAGTTCACGGCCGTCTTCCTGGAAGACGACAGCGGCCTGTCGGAATCGGCGATCCTGAACCAGGTGCCGCAAGCGCGCCGCGCCACCCTGCTCGCGCGCAAGAGCGGCGAGAGCGACTACCGCTGGGATATCTGGATGCAGACCGAGAAGGAAACCGTCTTCTTCGACTACGCTTGAACGCACGGGAGACTTTGTGAGCGTATCGATTTTCGACAGCTTCCTGACCTCGACCGACATGATCGCCGCGTTCGACGACGCGGCCATCGTGCAGGCGATGTTCCGCTTCGAGGCAGCCCTGGCGCGCGCCCAGGCCGAGCAAGGCCTGATCCCGGCCGCCGCGGCAAGCGTGATCGCGGGCGCGTGCCACGCCCCGCTGTACGACATACCGGCGCTGATCCACGCGGGCCGGCGCGCCGGCAGCCTTGCCATTGCGCTGGTGAAGGAACTGACCAAGACCGTCGCCCTGTATGACGAAGGCGCGGCGCGTCACGTCCATTGGGGCAGCACCAGCCAGGACGTAATCGACACGGCCATGGTGCTGGTCACGCGCGAGGCCTTGCAGCTGCTCGACGACGGCCTGGGCGAACTGTGCGCGCACCTGCTTGGGCTGGCGGATCGGCACCTGGCGACCCCGGTGCTGGCGCGCACGCTGATGCAGCCGGCCCAGGTGACCAGCTTCGGCTTCAAGCTGGCCGGCTGGCTGGCGCCCCTGGTGCGTGCGCGCGCCGGCCTGCGCGTGCTGGCGGCACGCGCCTTGCAGCTGCAACTGGGCGGCGCGGTCGGCACCCTGTCCGTCATGAAGGAGCAAGGCGCGGCCGTGGCCGAACGCGTGGCGGCGCAGCTCGACTTACGCGTCGCCGACGCCGCCTGGCACACCCAGCGCGACGAATGGGTGCGCCTTGGCCTGGAAGTGGCGGTCCTGACGGGCAGCCTGGGCAAGCTGGCGACCGACCTGTCGCTGATGGCGCAAGGCGAGATCGCCGAGCTGGCCGAGCCTTCCGGCAATGGCCGCGGCGGCTCGTCGGCGATGCCGCACAAGCGCAATCCGGTGTCGGCGATGATCGCCCTGGCCGCCGCGCGGCGCACGCCCCAGCATGCGGCGGCGCTCCTGGCCTGCATGGACCAGCAGCACGAACGGGGACTCGGCAACTGGCAGGCGGAACTGGCAGAGTGGCCGCCGCTGTTCCTGTCGGCGCACGGCGCGCTGCGCGCCTTGAACGAGGCCTTCGCCGGGGTGCAGGTCGACCGCGAACGCATGCTCGCCAATATCGCCGGCCTGCGCGGACTGGTGTTCGCGGAAAGCGCGTCGACTTACCTGGCCGGCGCGATCGGCCGTCCGGCGGCGCACAAGCTGCTCGAAGCGCTTACCGTGCGTGTCGGTGCGGAGAACCGCCCGCTCGACGCCTTGCTGGTCGAGGCCGTCCAGGCCGACCCGCAGCTGGCAAGCCACGTCGACCTGCAGGTCCTGGCCACCCTGTTCGATCCGGTCGCCGCGCTGGCGCCCGCACGCCGCCTCGCCGAAAGCCAGCTAGACAGCCTGCGCCTGCGCTGCGCTGATCTCGACGCCACCCACCCTTTTCGAGAGAGTAAAGACGCATGAGTTTCGATCCGATTGACCACGATTTCGAACGCGGCCTGCACAACCGCCGCACCGTGCTGGGCGACGAATGGGTGGACCGTTCGCTGAACAAGGCTAGCGCTTTCAACGCCGATTTCCAGAACCTGATCACGCGCTTCGCCTGGAACGAGATCTGGGGCCGTCCTGGCCTGGACCACAAGACGCGGCGCGCGATCGTCCTGTCGATCACGATCGCGCTCGGGCGCTGGGAAGAGTTCGAACTGCACGTGCGCGCCGCCCTGCTGGGCGAAGCGGAGAGCCGCCTGACGCCCGACGAAATCAAGGAAATCCTGATGCAGTCGGCGATCTACGCCGGCGTACCGGCCGCGAATACCGCCTTTACCCACACGCTGGCGATCCTGCGCGAAGTGGGCGAGCAGATCGGCTATGTGCTGGAACCGGCGGCGCCGGCATCGAGCACGCACAGCGGCATCGGCCGCGAAGGCCGCACGACCAGCCTGCCGGCCCTGCACTACAGCGTGCGCGAACCGCGTTGCGGCCGCGCGCCGCGCCACACGGTGGTGCTGAGCCACGCGTTGGGCTGCGACCTGACGATGTGGGACAGCCTGGCGAATCGGCTGGCGCTCGAGAATCGCGTGATCGCCTACGACCACCGCGGGCATGGCAGTTCGGATGCGCCGGAGGCGCTGTATGCGATGGCCGACCTGGCCGACGACGCCGCCCGCCTCTTGCGCGAACTCGATACCGGCCCGGTGGTGTGGGTCGGCCTGTCGATGGGCGGCATGGTGGGCCAGGAACTGGCCCTGCGCCATCCGTCGCTGGTGCGCGCGCTGGTGCTGGCCAATACCACGAGCGGCTACCCGGAAGCGGCGCGGGCCGTGTGGGAGCAGCGCATCGCGACCGTGCGCGCCGAGGGCATCGAGGCGATTGCCGACGCGGTGATGGGGCGCTACTTCCACGATGCCTTCCGCGCGCGCAAGGCGGCGACGGTGGCGCGCTTCCGGCGCCGGCTCGTCACGACCGATGCGGTCGGCTATGTCGGCTGCTGCGAAGCGGTGGGCAGAATCGATACCACAGCACGGCTGGGACAGATCGGCGTGCCGACGCTGGTAATCGCGGGTGAACTGGACCAGGGCACGCCGGTGGCGATGGCGCAGACGCTGGTGGAGGCGATTCCCGGGGCCAGGCTGGAAGTGTTGGCGGATGCGTCGCATCTGAGCGCGGCGGAGCAGCCTGAGGCGTTTGCGGCGCTTGTCACCGGGTTCGTGGCGGGGCTGTAAGCGCTGTGCGAACGCGTGGGCGGACGACCCGCCCACGCTGCTTACAGATCCAGCACCAGCACCTTGCTCTTGGCGCGCGAGCAGCATGGCGTGAACTGGTCGTTGGCCGCCTGCTCTTCCTCGGTCAAGTACATGTCGCGGTGATCCGGCACGCCTTCGATCACGCGCGTCAGGCAGGTGCCGCAGACGCCCTCCTCGCACGAATACGGGATCTCGACGCCGGCCTCGAGCAGCACCCTGATCACCGTGGTTCCGGCCGCGACCGTGAACACCTTGCCGCTGGAGGCGAGCTTGACGTCGAAGGGCTGGTCGCCCGTGGTGTCCACCGCCGCCGCGCTGAAGTATTCGACATGCAGCTGCGTTTGCGGCCAGCCCTGCGCCTTGGCCGTGCCCAGCACGTACTCGATGAAGCCCTGCGGGCCGCAGACGTACAGGTGGGTGTCGGGCTGGGGATTGGCCAGCAGCGCGGCCATGTCGAGCTTCTGGGCCGGCTCGCCGCTGTCGTAATGGAAGTGCACCAACTGGCGCAGGTGCGATTCGCCCAGGCGCTGCTTGAACGCCGCTTTTTCGGGCGAACGGGCGCAGTAGTGCATTTCGAAGGCGGCGCCCTTGCTTGCGAGCGTCTCGGCCATCGCCAGGATGGGGGTGACGCCGATGCCGCCGGCCAGCAGCAGGCTGCGGCTCGCCTCGACCAGCGGGAAGTGGTTCTTCGGCGCCGAAATGCTCAGCACCGAGCCGACGTCGATATGGTCGTGCATCGCTTCCGAGCCGCCGCGCGAACCGGCGTCGCGCAGCACGCCGATCTGGTAGCGGTGGGTTTCGCCCGGCGCATTGCACAGCGAGTACTGGCGCACCAGGCTGCCCGGCAGGTGGACGTCGACGTGGGCACCGGCCTCGAAGGCCGGCAGCGCGCCCCCGCCGGTAGGCACCAGCTCGTAGCTGCAGATGCCGTCGGCTTCGTTGGTCTTGCTGGCGACCCTCACTTCAATCGTATTCATGGCGCGAACTCCTTGGTTTGCTCCTTGGTCAGCCAGGCGTCGATGATACGGCGCGACTGCACGCCGCCGGCGTCGATATTCAACATCAGCAGTTTGCGCTCGGGGTGGCGCAGGATGTTCTGCTGCTGCAGTTCCAGCATTTCGCGGTCCTCGCCGAAGATCTTGCCCTGGCCTTCGCGGATGGTGTTGGTCAGCTCCGCGTCCTGCGGCTTGAAGTTGCGCGCCATGCCCCAGAAATACCAGTGCGAGGTCTCGGTCTCGGGCGTGATGAAGTCGACCACGATCGACGATGCCTTGTGCTCGGATGGCGCGTGGTAGCCGCCCTGGCCCGCATGCGCGACGCCGACCTCGATCATCACATGGCTCGGCGCGTTGAAGCGGCAGATCTGCCAGCGGTCGACCGGCACGTCGTCGGCCAGGCCGTTGCCGCGCAAGGCCGCCTGCCAGAATGGCGGCGGCATGATGTTTTCCATGAAGCGGCTGGTCACCACCTGCTCGCCCTCGACCTTGGTCGTGACGGGCGCCTCGTCGATTTCCTTCTGCCCGATCGAGGACGCGTGGACATAGGTTTCGTGGGTCAGGTCCATCAGGTTGTCGACCATCAGGCGGAAGTCGCAGTTGATGTGGTACAGGCCGCCGCCATAGGCCCACTCCGGATTCTCCGCCCATTCCAGGTGGTGGATGGTGGCCGGATCGGCCGCTTCCTTGTCGCCGGTCCAGACCCAGATGAAGCCGTAGCGCTCTTCCACCGGATAGCTGCGGATACAGGGAAAGCCGCGCACGCGCTGGCCGGGCATGCTGATCGCCTTGCCTTCGCAGCCCATTTCCAGGCCGTGGTAGCCGCACACCAGGTTGCCGTCGCGCACAAAGCCGAGCGACAGCGGCGCGCCGCGGTGCGGGCAGAAGTCCTCGACCGCGGCGACCTTGCCGCCTTGGCCGCGGTAGAACACGATTTTTTCGCCGCAGATCTGGCGGCCGAGCGGCTTGTTGTCGATCTCGTCGGGGGTGCAGGCCACGTACCAGGCATTTTTCGGGAACATTCTTGTCTCCTCCATGTTTGTGTTTTATATTCAGTGCACTGAAGGTAAGAAAAGTATCACGCGTTTGCGGCACGAAGTAAACTGTGTTTTCACACTTTTTTGATGGTGCGCCGCACCACTTACTGATAAGCAATATGGCCGAAGAAAATCCAAGCGCCGTCCGGGGCGACATGCTCGATTTGTACAAGCATCCAGGCCATTTGCTCAGGCGTGCCCAGCAAATATCGGTGTCGATTTTTTACGACGAAATGGGGGCCGAACTGACACCGGTGCAGTACGCCATCCTGAGCCGGCTGGCCGCGCATCCGGGGATCGACCAGGTGTCCCTGGCGGGACTAGCGGCGATCGATACCTCGACCGGGGCGACGGTGTGCGCGCGGCTGGAGGAAAAGGGTTTGCTCGAGCGGCGCGTGATTCCGCATAACCGGCGCCAGCGCTCGCTCAACATCAGCGCGGCGGGCCAGGCACTGCTCGATGGCCTGGTGCCGGGGGCGCAGCGCTTGCGCGAGCGGCTGCTCGATCCCTTGAGCGCGGACGAGCAGCGGGTGTTCATGACGCTGCTGGCGAAGCTGGTGCACGAGAACAATGCCCAGAGCCGGGCGCCGCTGGCGGTGCCGGCGGCCGATAAGTGATTGTTTCGGGGTCACGCGCCCAAGCGTGCGGCGGCGCGCCGACCGGCGGATACGGGGTCGCCCCGTACCCGGCCCTTCACCTTATTCCACGCCCGGGTCCTTGAACTTCTCGACCTTGTCGAATTCGACGTTGAACACGCCGCCCTCGCCTTGCTCGGCCTTGCGGATGTAGACGTTCTGGACGATGTCGCGGGTGGCCGGGTCGATCGTGACGGGGCCGCGCACGCTGGTCCAGGACTGGCCTTTCATCGCCTCGAGCAGCTTGGTGCCGTCGCTGTTGCCGCCGGTTTTCTTGAGGGCCGCGTACAGCAGGTGCATGCCGTCGTAGGCGCCGACGGCGTGGAAGTTGGGGCGCATGTTCTTGTTCGCCTTGGTGAAGGCGGCCACGAAGGCCATGTTTTCCGGCGACGGGTGGGCGGCCGAATAGTGGTGGCTGCTGACCACGCCGAGGGCGGCGGCGCCGATGCTCGGCATCAGGTCGTCATCGAGCACGTCGCCGGTGGCGATCAGGCGAATGCCGGCTTGCGCCAGGCCGCGGTCGGTGAACTGCTTGAGGACGGCGGCGCCCTCGCCCGAGGGCACGAAGACGAACAAGGCGTCGGGCTTGGCATCCTTCACGCGCGCCAGGAAAGGCGAATAGTCGGGGTTGCGCAGCGGCGCGCGCAGCGAGGCGACGATCTTGCCGCCGGCCGCGGTGAAGTCCTTGACGAAGACTTTTTCGGCGTCGATGCCAGGACCATAGTCGGAGACGAAGGTCACCACCGACTTGATCTTGTTCTTCGCCGCCCACTGGGCCATCGGCGCCGTCACCTGCGCCAGCGTGAAGCCGGTGCGCACGATGAACGGGGAGCGCTGCGGGATCACCGAGGTGGCCGCGTTCATGACGATCATCGGCACCTTGGCCTGGGTCGCGACGGGCGCCGCGGCAAAGGCCAGCGGCGTCAGGCCGAAGCCGGCCAGTACCTGCACCTTGTCGCGCGAGACCAGTTCCTGGGCGATGCGCTTGGTGACATCGGGCGACACGCCGCCGTCATCCTTGAGGATGATCTGTACTTCGCGTCCCGCGACCGTGGCGCCGTTCTGCTGCATGAACAGCTTGACGGCGGCGTCGACCTGGCGCCCGGTCGAGGCGAACGGCCCCGACATCGGGACGATCAGGCCGACCTTCAGGGGCTCGGCGGCGCCGGCCGGGGTGGCTGCGATACCGGCCGACAGCATGGCGGCGGCGAGCAGGATGTGGCGGCGGGTGGTGTTCAGTTCATTCGGCACTTGTGTCTCCTCTTTCTTATGGTTGCGCCTGATTGGCGCTTCGTGAAAATTGATACGTCGCAGCCGTCGACCTTAGGCGACGGCGACCAGCCGATCGAGCTTCTCGCCATCGGCCAGCAGGCTCGCGGAATCGGAATCGTGGACGATGCGCCCGCGGTCCAGGACGATGGCGCGCGCGGTCAGCGACAAGGCCAGGCGCGCATGCTGCTCGACCACGATCACCGACATGCCCTCGTCCGCCACCAGGCGGCGAATCACCCGCACCAGTTCCTGCACGATGATCGGCGCCAGGCCTTCCATCGGTTCGTCCAGCAGCAGGATGCGCGGGTTGGTCATCAGGGCGCGCGCGATGGCCAGCATCTGCTGCTCGCCACCGGAAAGCTGGTTGCCCATGTTCGCGCGCCGTTCGTGCAGGCGCGGGAAGATCTCGTAGATTTTGGCGAGGTTCCACGGCCCCGGACGGGCGACCACGGTCAGGTGCTCCTCCACCGTCAAGGACGGGAACATGTGGCGTTCCTGCGGCACCCAGCCCAGGCCCGAGCGCGCGCGCTGATAGGTCGGCACCCGTGCGATATCGGCGCCGCCCCAGCGGATCGACCCCTTGTGCAGGCGCGTCAGGCCCATCAGCGTGACCAGCAGGCTGGTCTTGCCGACGCCGTTGCGGCCCAGCAGCGCCAGGCTGTCGCCCTCGTGCAGGGTGAAGCTCACGTCTTCCAGCACGATCGATTCGCCGTAGCCGGCGGTGACGTTATCCAATGCCAGCAATTCAGCCATGTTCGGCCTCCCCCAGATACACTTCTTTTACGCGCGGGTCGGCCGCGATTTCTTCCGGCGTCCCTTCGGTCAGCACCTTGCCGCCCACCAGCACCGTGATGCGGTCGGCAAAGCGGAACACCAGGCCCATGTCATGCTCGATGAAGACCACGGTCACGTCGCGCGGCAGGGCCGCGATCACCTCGAACAGTTCCTTGGATTCGAGCGAAGGAATGCCGGCCGCCGGTTCGTCGAGCAGCAGGATGGTCGGCTTGGTGGCCAGCGCCAGCGCGATTTCGACCAGGCGCTGCTTACCGTAGGCCATGCTGCGCGTGATGGAATTGGCTTCCCCGGTCAGCTTGAGCGTGGCCAGGAGCGCCATCGCCTCCTCGAGCACCTCGTCGTGGCGCTCGACCGTCTTCCACCAGACCTTGTGCAGGCCGCGTCGTTCGCAGATCGCCAGTACCACCGATTCGAGCACCGTCATCCCGGCGAACAGGGTGTTGATCTGGAAGGTGCGCGTCATGCCGAGCTTGACCCGCTCGTGCTGGGACAGTTTGGTGATGTCCTGGCCGCCCAGGTAGACGGCGCCGCTGGTGGGCGCGAAGCCGCCGGTCAGCAGGTTGATGAAGGTGGTCTTGCCGGCGCCGTTCGGGCCGATCAGCGCGTGGCGCGCGCCGGGCTCGAAGGTCAGCGAGACGTCGGAATTGGCCTTGAAGGCGCCCCATTGCTTGGACAGCGCTTCGGTGCGCAGGGTGTTGGTGCTCATGCCGCCTCCTTGCGCCGCTTGCCGCGAACCATTCGGTGATAGATTTTTTCCGCCCCGCCCATGACGCCGCCGCGTGCGAACAGCACGATCAGCACCAGGAACAGGCCGATGTAGAACTGCCAGTAGGCCGGATCGAGACCGGAGATCCGGTCCTGCGCCACCATGAACACGGCCGCGCCGATCAGCGCGCCGTACAGGCGCCCGGTCCCGCCCAGCACCAGCATGATCAGGAGTTCCGCCGAACGCGGGAAGCCGAGCACGTCGAGGCCGACGAACTGGGTCGTCTGCGCCAGCAGCGCGCCGGCCACGCCGGCCACCATCGCGCCGATCGTGAAGATGGCTTTCAAGCGGCTGTCGACATTCGCGCCGATGGCCGGCATGCGGCGCCCGCCTTCGCGGATGCCGCGCAGCGACATGCCGAAGGGCGAATTGACCAGCCGGCGCAGGACCACGAACAGGATGAACAGCACGCCCAAGCTGTACCAGAAGGCGGTCTTGCCGACCAGGTCGAACTCGAACACGCCCAGCAGTTTGCCCATGACCATGCCCGACAGGCCGTCGACGCCGCCGGTGATGAAGGCGGCCTTGTTCGCCGCTTCGAACAGCATCAGGCCGATGCCGAGCGTGACCATCAAGCGCGCCAGGTCCTGGCCGCGTACGACGAGGAAGCTGACGATGTAGCCGACGATACCGGCCACCAGGGCCGCCGCGAACAGGGCGGAGATCGGCTCGCCCCAGCCATGCACCGACAGCAGGCCGGCCGTATACGCACCCAGGCCAAAAAAAGCGGCGTGGCCGAGCGAGACGATGCCGGCGTAGCCGAGGATCAGGTCGAGCGAGAGCGCGAACAGGCCGACGATCATGATCTGGCTGACCAGCACCAGGTAGTCCGGGAAGATGAAGTAGGACGCGACCGGCAGCAGCCAGAACACGATCTCGAGCGCCTTCCAGCGGTCGTTCGGCAGGTGCAGCATCGACTTGTTCAGCGCGCTCGTTGGCGCATTCACGGCGTCGTTGTCCGGCGCCGCGGCGCCGGTCCCGGTTTTCAGGGTGGAGTTGGACAAGGCACTCATGCTTTCCTCCGTACCAGACCGAATGGGAACAGGATCAGCAGGACGACCATCAGCGTGTAGATCACGAAGGCGCCCACTTCCGGCACATAGTATTTGCCGGCCACGTCGAACACGCCCAGGATCAGCGCCGCGATCAGCGGTCCCTTGATCGAACCGGCGCCGCCGACGGCGACCACCAGCAGGAAGTAGACCATGTACTTGAGGGGGAAGCTCGGGTCCAGGCCCAGCACGTCGATACCGAGCCCGCCACCGAGACCGGCCAGGCCGGAGCCGAGCGCGAAGGTCAGCGAAAAGACGCGGCTGACGTTGATGCCGAGACCGGCGGCGGCGGTCTGGTTGTCGACCGAGGCGCGGATCTGGGCGCCGAAGCGGGTGCGCTCGATCAGCAAGTACAGGCCGAGCGTGACGAGCACCACGACGCCGATCAGGAACAGGCGGTAGGAACCGACATCGAGCCCCAGCACATGGACCTGGCCGCGCAGCCAGTCCGGCAGGTTCACCGGCTGCTGGGTCGGACCGAACAGGAAGGTGGCGCCGGCCACCGCCATGAAGGTCAGGCCGATCGAGAACAGCACCTGGTCGAGGTGGGTCGCCTGGTACAGCTGGCGATACAGCGTGCGCTCGAGCACCAGGCCGACCACGGCCGCGGCGACGAAGGCCAGCGGCAGCGTGGCCAGGAAAGGCATGCCGAGTTTTTGCAGCAGGGTGACGCAGACATAGCCGCCGACCATCGCAAAGGCGCCGTGCGCCAGGTTAATGAAGTTCATCATGCCCATCGTGACGGACAGGCCGACGCTGATGAGAAATAACAGGCTGCCGTAGGCGATGCCGTCGAAGAGCACGCCGATGAAATTACCGATCATGGCGCCCCCCGTTTCTTTGGTGCTGGTTCATGCTGTGTCTCCTGCTTATATTTATGTTGCCGCTACCGCTCAGACGCGTTCGATCACCATCGCGATCCCCTGCCCCACGCCGATGCACATCGTGCACAGCGCATAGCGCCCGCCGGTACGGTGCAGCTGGTACATGGCGGTGGTCACCAATCGAGCGCCGCTCATGCCCAGCGGATGGCCCAGGGCGATGCCGCCGCCGTAGGGATTGACCCGTGGATCGTCGTCGGCAATGCCCAGTTCGCGCAACACGGCCAGGCCTTGCGACGCGAAGGCTTCGTTCAACTCGATGATGTCCATCTGGTCCAGGCGCATGCCGAGCTGCTTCATCAGCTTCCTGGTGGCGGGCGCCGGGCCGATGCCCATCACGCGCGGCGGCACGCCGGCGGTGGCCATGCCGACGATGCGGGCGCGCCTGGTCAAGCCATATTGGTCGGCCGCTTCGCTGCTTGCCAGCAGGACGGCGCAGGCGCCGTCGTTCACGCCCGAGGCGTTGCCGGCAGTGACGGAACCGTCCGGATGGACCACGCCCTTGAGTTTGGCCAGCGCCTCGAGGCTCGTTTCGCGCGGATGCTCGTCCTGGGCGAACGCGACGGGGTCGCCTTTCCTTTGCGGGATCAGGACCGGCACGATTTCGTCGTCGAACAGGCCTGCGCGCTGGGCACGCGCGGTCTTTTGCTGGCTCGCGAGGGCAAACTTGTCCTGGTCTGCGCGCGACACCTTGTAGTCGAGCGCCACGTTCTCGGCCGTCTCCGGCATCGAGTCGGTGCCGTACATCTGCTTCATCGCCTTGTTCGGGAAGCGCCAGCCGATGGTGGTGTCGTAGATCGCCGCCTGGCGCGAAAAGGCGCTGTCGGCCTTGCCCATGACGAAGGGCGCGCGGGTCATCGATTCGACGCCGCCGGCGATCATCAGCCGCGTTTCGCCGGACTTGATGGCGCGCGCGGCGATGCCGATCGCGTCCATGCCCGAGCCGCACAGGCGGTTCACGGTGGTACCCGGTACGTCCGCCGGCAAGCCCGCCAGCAGCGAGGACATGTGGGCCACGTTGCGGTTGTCTTCGCCGGCCTGGTTGGCGCAGCCGTAGATCACGTCGTCGACCGCGCTCCAGTCGACGCCCGGGTTGCGCTTGACCAGTTCGCGCAGCGGGATGGCGCCGAGATCGTCGGCGCGGATGTCTTTCAGGGCGCCGCCGTAACGGCCGATCGGGGTGCGGATTGCGTCACAAATAAAAGCGTCGTTCATGATCGTCCTCTTCAAGTCAGGGCGCCGGGGTTGGCTGCAACAAGGGCGCGGAAGTGGCGGCTTGCAGTTCGTCGAAAGCCAGGCCCGGCGCCATCTCGACGACGCGCAGGCCGTCCGGGGTGACGTCGAGCACGGCGAGATCGGTGTAGATGCGGTTCACGCAGGCCACGCCGGTCAGCGGATAGGTGCATTGCGGGACGATCTTGCTCTCGCCCGTCTTGGTCTGGTGATCCATCATCACGAAGACTTTTTTGGCGCCCAGCGCCAGGTCCATGGCGCCGCCGACGGCCGGAATCGCGTCCGGCGCGCCGGTATGCCAGTTGGCCAGGTCGCCTTTTTCCGAGACCTGGAAGGCGCCCAGCACGCAGATGTCGAGGTGGCCGCCGCGCATCATCGCGAACGAGTCGGCATGGTGGAAGTAGGAGCCGCCGGTGAGGATGGTGACCGGCTGCTTGCCGGCGTTGATCAGGTCTTCGTCTTCCTCGCCGGGCGCCGGGGCCGGCCCCATGCCGAGCAGGCCGTTCTCGCTGTGCAGGAAGACTTCACGGTCGGCGGGTAAAAAGTTGGCGACTTTCGTCGGCAGGCCGATGCCGAGGTTGACGTAGGCGCCCTCGAAAATATCTTGCGCGACGCGCGCGGCGATCTGGTCGCGGGTATATCGGTTCATGCTGCCTCCTTCACCACGCGCTGGACGAAGATGCCCGGCGTGACGATGTTTTCAGGATCGAGTTCGCCCAGCGCGACGATGTCGGCCACCTGGGCGATCGCCACCTTGGCCGCCATCGCCATGATCGGGCCGAAGTTGCGCGCCGTTTTACGGTAGACCAGGTTGCCCCAGCGGTCGCCCCGCAAGGCCTTGATCAGCGCGAAGTCGGCGTGGATGGGCGTTTCAAACACGTAATGGCGACCGTCGATCAGGCGCCTCTCCTTGCCCTCGGCCAGCAGCGTGCCGTAGCCGGTGGGCGTGAAGAAGCCGCCGATGCCGGCGCCGGCGGCGCGGATGCGTTCGGCCAGGTTGCCCTGCGGGGTCAGTTCGAGTTCGATCTCGCCGGCGCGGTACAGGGCGTCGAAATGGTGCGAGTCGCTTTGCCTCGGGAAGGAGCAGATGATCTTGCGCACGCGCTTGGCCGCCAGCAGGGCCGCGAGACCGGTGTCGCCGTTGCCGGCATTGTTGTTGACGATCGTCAGTTCGCGCGCGCCCTGCTCGATGAGGGCGTCGATCAGTTGGGCCGGCATGCCGGCGTTGCCGAAGCCGCCGATCATGACGGTGGCGCCGTCGTGCACGTCGGCGACGGCGGCTTGCAGCGATTCGTAGGTTTTGTCGATCATGTTCTCACCTTGGTCTCCACCTTGGCGTGCACCGCGTGGCGCACTTGATATGTTGCTGCGGTTGTTCGATAATCGAACTAATGATTGATTACCGCCCAACCAAGTGTAGTAGCATGGTGGCCGGAAGGTCAAGAAAAAAAGACCGTTCGCCCCACACTTCCCTTGCATTAAAATCGCGCCATGACAAATTTGACCAAGCAAGCAGCCGAGTCCGGCGCCCCTGACAGTGCCGACCAGCAAGACGAACGCGAATTGACGATCGCCGAGCAGATCGACGCCCTGACCGACCCCAGCTTCATGACCTCGCTGGCGCGCGGCCTGGCGGTGGTGCAGGCCTTCAGCGATTCGCGCAAGCCCCAGACCATCGCCCAGATCAGCCAGAAAACCGGCATCCCGCGCGCCGCCGTACGGCGCTGCCTGTTCACGCTGCAACAGCTCGGCTATGTCGATGCCGAACTGAACAATTTTTCGCTACGCCCGAAAGTACTGACGCTGGGCTATTCCTACCTGTCGTCGACGCCGCTGACCGTGTCCAGCCAGCCCTACCTGAACGCCATCAGCCGCGATCTCGGCGAATCGTGTTCGATCGCCGTGCTGGAAGACGGCGAGGTGCTGTACGTGGCGCGCTCGGCCGCGTCGCGCGTGATGTCGGTGGCCCTGAACACCGGCAGCCGCCTGCCCGCGTATTGCACTTCGCTCGGGCGCGTGATGCTGGCCCATCTGACGCCGGACCAGCTCGACGCCTATTTCGCCAGGGTCAAGCTCAAACCCATGACCGACAAGACCGTCACCAACCAGAAGCGCCTGCGCGAACTGCTGGCCGGCGTGCGCCAGGACGGCTATGCGATCAACGACGAAGAACTCGAACTGGGCCTGCGCTCGATCGCGGTGCCGGTGCGCGGCGCCTCGGGCCAGGTGGTCGCGGCCCTGAACGTCGGCGCCCAGGCCGGGCGCGTGAGTGCCGAACGCATGCGCCTGGAATTCCTGCCGATCCTGCAGCGCGGCGCGCAGGAGCTGTCGGTGCTGCTGCCATAGCATGTCGCAGGGTGGACGCCCGCGTCCACCCCGTACGGAGCATGCGCGTCGATCCGCATGCTCCGTAACACGCCTCAGAAGTGGTGACGCAAGCCGACCATCACGCCGTTTTGCGCCAATCCCGCACCCACGCTGCCGCCCGCATCCAGTGCCACCGCGGACGTGCCGTCGTTGTCCATGCGCCCGATCGCCGAATACACGAAGGTACGCTTCGACAGCGCATAGGTCACGCGTGCCACCAGCATGTCGACGTCGTTGTTCGAGTTCTTGGTGTCGCGCCGCGCCACCTGGGCATCGATCACGAAGGCATTGATCGGGTGGCTCACGCCGAAGTAATACAGGTTCGATTCCGAGAAGCCGGTCGCCGGATTGGCATTCGTCTCGCGCGCGATCACGCCGGCGCCGAGCTTGGTCGCACCGAGCATCAGGTAGCCGTTGACGGTCTTGCGCACATCGGTGTTGATGCTGCTGGTCAAGCCGTTGGCCGCGCCCACGTTGCCGCGCAACTGGTCCCAGGATGCGTTCAGGCCCCAGGCCTTGGTCTCGTAGCCGACCAGGCCGGTGATCTGGCGGCAGGCGTCCTTGTTGCCGCCCACTTCGCCGGGGCAGTTGGTGGCGGCCGGGCCGCCGGCGGCAGAGGCGTCACGCCCGAAGCTGTAGGTCGCGCCGAGCACGACACCGCCGAAACTGCCCATGTAGCCGATCGCATTGTCGGTGCGCGCGTTCGGCAGGTAAGGGTCGATGCTGCCGATGGCAAACAGGTTCGGCCCCAGCACGTCGGTCTTCAGGCCCGAGATATACGTCATGTTCTGCTGGCGCCCAAGCGTGAGCGTACCCCAGGCGCCCTTGATGCCGACGTTGGCCTGGCGGCCGAACATGCGCCCGCCCTGCTGCTGGGTGCCGGTGTCGAGCGCGAGGCCATTTTCCAGCACGAAGAATGCCTGCAAACCATTGCCCAAGTCCTCAGTGCCGCGGAAACCGATGCGCGACGGGAAGGAGCTGGTCAGCGACGGGACCTTGGTGATCGAATCGCCGGCGCTATTGACGTTCGTCATATGCGCGATGCCGCTGTCGACGATACCGTAGATCTGGACCGCGGTCTGGGCGTGGGCGGCGGACGCGGCGATGCCGCAGATCAGCGCGACGGCGCTGCAGATGGTGTTCTTCATGTTGTCTCCGAGTTTTATTGGTAGTGCGTTCGATTACCGAACAAGAGGTTGTTAATCGAACGCACTTTGGATACTATGTTTGTCACGGAAGCTTGTCAACAATATGCGCCGGGCGGGTATGATGCAGTTGTGATAACGACACGCCGCCACCAAGCGCCAGCAAGACTTCCGACAAGACCAACTCAGGAGACAAGCCCATGAAATTCACCAAGATCGCCGCCGCCTTCGCCATCGGCGCCAGCTTCGCCGTCGCGCCGGGCGCCTATGCCCAGGACACCATCAAGGTCGGCGTCGTCGCCCCCTTCTCGGGGCCGTTCGCCGACTATGGCAAGCAGATGGAAGGCGGCATCAAGGCCTGGATGGCCCAGCATGGCGACACGGTCGCCGGCAAGAAAATCCAGCTTATCTACAAGGACACCACCGGCCCGGCGCCGGAAGTGGCCAAGCGCCTGGCGCAGGAACTGGTGGTGCGCGACAAGGTCGACTTCCTGGCCGGCTTCGGCCTGACGCCGGAAGCGCTGGCGGTGGCGCCGATCGCCGAGCAGTCCAAGACGCCGATGATCATCATGAACGCGGCCACCTCCGTGATCACCACCAAGTCCGATTACATCGCGCGCTTCTCGATGACGCTGCCGCAGATCTCGGCGCCGATGGCCGACTGGGCGATCAAGAACAAGATCAAGAACGTGGCGACCGTGGTAGCCGATTACGGCCCCGGCATCGACGCCGAAAAAGCCTTCAGCGAGCGCCTCGTGAAGAACGGCGGCACGATCGTCGAAGCCATTCGCGTTCCGCTGCGCAATCCGGAATTCGCCCCCTTCATCCAGCGCATCAAGGACGCGAAGCCGGACGCGGTGTTCGTCTTCGTTCCGGCCGGCGAGCAGAGCATCGCCTTCATGAAAGGCTACCGCGAGCGCGGCCTGGCCGCGGCCGGCATCAAGGTCATCGCCACCGGCGACCTGACCGACGACCATGTGCTGCCGGCGATGGGCGACGCCACGCTCGGCGTGATCACCACCTTCCACTATTCGGCCGCGCACAAATCGCCCGAGAACGACGCCTTCCTGAAAAGCTTCGCCACGGCCAACCCGCAAGGCGGGCGTCCGAACTTCATGGCGGTGGCAGCCTATGACGGCATGAACGCGATCTACCAGGTGAGCGAAAAACTGAAGGGCAAGATCGACGGCGACGCCGCGATGGCGGTGCTCAAAGGCATGAAGATCAACAGCCCGCGCGGTCCGATCAGCATCGATCCGGCCACGCGCGACGTCGTGCAAACCGTTTATGTGCGCAAGGTGGAAAACATCAAGGGCCAGCCTTACAACGTGGAGTTCGACCAGTTTGCGAACCAGAAGGATCCCGGCAAGTAAGCCGAATCGATGTAAATGTACGTAAAGACGGCGCGCCCGCGCCGTCTTTTTCCCAAACGGTTTATCCCGTTCGCACGCATTTCCCACGCCCCACCTCGCTTGACAATCGCTGGTCGCTGCCGATACTGAGTCCTTCAACGTTTTTCAGCGTACGAGTCCTTCAGTCCTGCAGACAGTCCGTTCAAACCGCTGCCGTCCATCCCGCGCCGGCACGCACCTGAAATTAATGTAGCAAGCATGGATTGCCCGTTGTGTCCCCGCACGCGCGTTGCGTATTTGTCATACCAGGAGTATTCGATGAGAAAGCATGTTGTATCGGCGCTTGCGCCGCTGGGCCTCTGTTTGGTCGTCAATTCCACACAAGCGGACACGGTCGTTGCACGGCACCCGAACCGCGCCCCCCATCCCGACAACGTTTTCACCCGCATGTACCCGGACCTGCCCCCGTTCGCAGCGTAAACCGCCACCGCGCGCGCGGCGATGCAACGCATGGGGGCCGCGGGCGACCTGTTCGATGCCGGCGACAACCTGACCGACCCGATCCAGTCGATCCTCAACCCGGCCGTATTCAGTCCGAACAATCCGGACAACCCGAACATGACGGCCGGCATGACCTTCCTCGGGCAATTCCTGGACCACGACGTCACTCTCGACAAGAAGTCCGTCCTCAACGCCAACGCCTCGCCTATGCAAACGGTCAATTTCCGCACGGCGGCATTCGACCTCGATTCCGTGTACGGCAATGGCCCGGCCGGTTCGCCCGTGCTGTACGACACCAGTTCCGGGCGCATCAAGTTCATCCTGCAGCGCATTCCCGGCGCCGAGGCCGTGTCGCGCCATGGCGCGCCCCGCTTCGACGTCCCGCGCGATGCCCAGAACAATGCCATCGTGGCCGAAAGCCGCAACGACGAAAATGTCGTCATCTCGCAAATGCAGGTGGCCTTGCTGTCCTTCCATAACGCGATCACCGACCGGCTCGCGGCGCAGCCCGACTACCGGGGTGCGTCCGCCGAGCGCATCTTCCAGGATGCCCGCAGGCTCGTGACCTGGCACTACCAATGGATCATCCTGCACGAGTTCCTGCCCAAGACCATCGGCCAGGAACGGCTCGACGCCATCCTGCGCACCGGCCCGCAGTACTACCATCCGCACGATGCCGGCAACCGTTTCCGCACGGGCGACGGGCGCGAGATGCCGCGTATCCCGATCGAATTCGCGGCGTCCGTGTACCGCTTCGGGCATTCCCAGGTGCGCCCAAGCTACCGCGCCAATTTCGGCCCGACCGGCGGCGCGCCCTTCTTCGCCTTCCTGTTCGACGACGCCGAGAATCCAGCCGCGCCCGATCCGAACGACCTGCGTGGCGGCAAGCGCGCCGCGCGCCGCTTTATCGATTGGCAAACCTTCTTCGATTTCGGGGACGGCAATTTCCGTCCGAACAAGCGGATCGACATGCACCTGTCCTCGGTGCTGATGCACCTGCCGGGCGCGCGCGCGCCCTCGCCCGGCCTGCCGAACGATGGCGTCCAGTCCTTGCCGGCGCGCACGCTATCGCGTCATATTAATTTCGGCTTGCCGTCCGGCCAGGCAATCGCCCGCAAAATGCACCTGCCGGTACTCGATCCGAGCCAGTTGAGCGAGCTTGCGCCGTATGCGCTCGATGCCAGGACCACGCTGGCCGACTCGACGCCCTTGTTCTTCTATATCCTGAAGGAAGCGCAAGTCATGGAACACGGCCTGCGCCTGGGACCGGTCGGTGGGCGCATCGTCGGCGAGGTATTCGTCGGCCTGCTCAAGGAAGACCCGGGCTCCTATTTGCGCGCCGCGCCGCAATGGAAACCCAGCCTGCCCGCGCGCCTGCCCGGCGAATTCCGCATGGCCGACCTGCTGCAATTGGCGGGCGTCGTCCCGCCGCTCTGAGGCGCCGCGCGGAAAACATGCAGTTGCTTGCAACGCCGGCGCGCCCTGCGGCATCTAAGGTGATGATGGACCCGACAACCACCAAGGAGCACGCCATGAAGACGTTCACCCACACCTTGATGTCCGCCAGCATCGCCGCCGCCTTCGCGCTGGCCGGCAATCCCGCCTTCGCCCAGGCGGCGCCGGACGACGCCCAGATCGCCGGCGTCGTCGTGGCCGCCAACACGGTCGATATCGATGCCGGCAAGCTGGCCCAGAAGATGACGAAGAACAAGGACGTCAAGACCTTCGCCAAGCAGCTGGTGCTTGACCATACCGGTGTCAACAAGCAGGCCACGGCACTGGTGAAAAAGCTGAAAGTGACGCCCACCGACAGCGAGCTGGCCTAGAGCCTGAAGCAAGGTGGCGCCGACAACATGGCGAAACTCAAGACCATGAAAGGCAAGGACTTCGACAAGGCCTAAATCGACCATGAAGTCGTGTACCACGAAGCGGTGATCGACGCGCTCGACAAGACCCTGATCCCGAACGCCAGGAACGCCGAACTGAAGGACACGCTGGTCAAGACCCGGCCGGCCTTCGTCGCCCACCTGGAGCACGCCAAGCAACTGCAGTCGGCGATGAAGTAGGCGGCCGTGCTTGTTATGGCGACAGCAGCGCGGCCGATCCTGCTCGGCCTCGCGCTGCTGGCGGCGCAGGCCTGCGCCGCCGCGCGCGTGCACACGATCGCGATCGAAGGCACGCGTTTCATCCCGCAGGCGGTGGCGGTCAGGCGCGGCGACACGGTGGTCTGGCACAACAAGGACCCGTTCCCGCACACCGCGACCGCGGCGGCGGGCGGTCCGGCCTCGCCCATCATCGCGGCCGGCGCGCGCTGGACCTACAAGGCCACCCGGCGCGGCAGCTATCCGTACGTGTGCACGCTGCACGGCACGATGACGGGCACGCTGGTGGTCAAGTGATGTGCGTGGCGTACCAGTCGGCATACGGCGTGTTCTTGACCATGCGCCGGTTGAAGTCGGGCGCGCCATCGTCCCACCAGACCGGGCCGCGCTCGCCGAGGCCGCGCTTGGCCTTTTCGACGGCGGCGCGCGCCTGCCGTTCGGCCTCGGCGTCGCCGGCCTTCAGCGCGACACCGACCTGGCGCCGCGCGCGCATCAACTGGTCGACCAGGGCCTGGCGCAGGTCCGGCGCGAGCGCCGGATTGCTGGTGCGCCAGAGGCGGCCCTTGACGACGAAATAGCGGCCGTCGGGGGTGTTCGGATAGGTTTTCGAAGCGGGCATGGAATGACTCTACCCGATGCCGCGCCGGCCCGGCGTCCCTCAGGAGGGCGTGGCCAGTTTCATCAGCACCAGGCCGGCGACGATCAGCAGGGCCGCGGCAATGCGTAATGCGCTCAGTTGTTCGCCCAGCGCGACGACGCCGACGATGAAGGCGCCGATCGCGCCGATCCCGGTCCAGATGGTGTAGGCCGTACCGAGCGGCAGGCTGCGCATCGACAAGGACAGCAGGCCGAAGCTGGCCGCCATCAGTACCAGCGTCAAGATGGTGGGAAGGGGTTTGGTAAAGCCGGCCGACAGTTTCATCGACCAGGCCCAGGCTACTTCGAGCAGGCCTGCCATCACGAGTATCATCCAGGTCATACAACGCTCCTTGCAAGAGCGGGTCGTCCCGGAATCGTTACCCATTATCGGGGGAGGTCGTCCTCCTGGCTGTTACCGGCGCATTATCGCGCTTGTGCGCCGCCTAGTCCAGCAAGAACGGCAGCGCCCGCGCCAGCAAGGCGTCCGGCGCTTCCTCGGCGATGTAGTGGCCGCAAGGCAGCGCCTCGCCGCGCACGTCGTCGGCCACCGCGCGCCACTCCTTCAGGGGTTCGAAGCAGCGCTGCACCACGCCCTGCTCGCCCCACAGCACCAGCAGCGGCATGGCCAGGCGCTTGCCCTGCTCCATGTCCGCGCGGTCGTGTTCGAGGTCGATGCCGGCCGCGGCGCGGTAGTCCTCGCACAGGCCGTGGGCGGCGCCCGGCAGCGCCAGGCAGCGCTGGTATTCGGCCAGCGCGCGTGGATCGAATACCTGCAAGCCGCCGCTGCGCCGGCCCATGACGTCGACGACATAGGCGGCGGGATCGGCTTCGATCAGGCGCTCGGGCAAGGGCGCGGCCTGGATCAGGAAGAACCAGTGCCAGTAGGCGCGCGCGAAGTCTTCGCTCGTCTGCGCATACATGGCCAGGGTCGGCGCGATGTCGAGCAGGACCATGCGCTCGACGGCTTGCGGATGGTCCAGCGCGAGGCGGTGCGCGACGCGCGCGCCGCGGTCGTGGGCCAGCACGCGGAAGGTCTCGAAACCGAGCGTGCGCATCACCGTCAGCGCGTCCAGCGCCATCGTGCGCTTGCTGTAGTTGGCATGGTCGGCCTCGCCCGCCGGTTTCGACGAATCGCCATAGCCGCGCAAGTCGCAGGCGACGAGCGTGAAGTGCCGCGCCAGCAGCGGCGCCACCCGGTGCCAGATCGCGTGGGTCTGCGGATGGCCGTGCAGCAGCAGCAGCGGCGGGCCGGAACCGCCGACGATGGCGTGGATGTCGATGCCGGGGGCGACCGTGATGTGGCGTGGCTGGAAGCCGGAGAAAAGCGTTGTCGTCGTCATGGGCTTATCCTAACAAATTCAGTGGTGTCGCTGGCGAGGTCGGCTACCATGCGGGACCCGCACAGCCAAGTCGAGGCCAGACAATGAAGTGGATTATCACGAAATACCTGATCACCGCGGCCGTCGTCGTGCTGGTGTCGGAAGCGGCCAAGAGGAGCGACCGCTTCGGCGGCTTCATCGCCGCGCTGCCGATGATCACCCTGCTGACCCTGGTGTGGCTGCATCTCGAACACCAGCCGGCCGCAAAGCTGGCCAATCACGCCTGGTACACCTTCTGGTACGTGGTGCCGACGCTGCCGATGTTCCTCGCCTTCCCCTGGCTGCTGCAGCGCCTCGGCTTCTGGCCGACGCTGGGCGCATGCACCCTGCTGACCGTGGCCTGCTTCGGCGTCTTCGTGCTGGCGCTCAAGCGTTTCGGTATTTCGCTGCTGTAAGCGGCTTCACACTCCCTGCACGCTCAGCGCCCGCACCGCGTGGCGCAGCTGCGCATGCAACTGCGTGCGGCCCGCCGCGTCCAGGTCCGGGAACATCGTCCGCTCCACTTCCACCACCCGCGCGTCGCACTCGCCCAGCACCGCCTGCCCGGCCTCGGTCAGGCTGATCTGGATGATGCGGCCGTGCGCGGGGTCCGGCGTGCGCGCGATCCAGCCCTTCGCTTGCATCTGCTTGACCATCTCGTTGGCCGACTGCGGCGAAATCATCGTGCGCGTGGCGAGCTGCGCGTTCGAGAGCGCGCCATGGGCGCGAAACACCGACAGCGCCGTGTATTGCGGCACCGACAGGCCGGCCGGCGCCAGGGCCTCGCGCAGGCGCTGGTTGAGGACGTGGTCGAGGCGTCCGACCAGATAGGCCAGGCCCATCGGCTTGGTGGAAGCCGCAACAGCCGTGTCAGCTACCGGAAGTTTTTTCGAAATGGTCATAAAAAAGTGCTTGTCAGGCGAATCGGGTCGGCTTAGTATAAGTCACATATCAGGCAGCCTGATAAAAAACTTACATCGAGGAGACATTGTATGTCCAAATACGAAGCGCGCTGGAAGACCGTCAAGGTGGATGTGGAAAATGGTATCGGCTGGATCACCCTGAACCGTCCGGAAAAGCGCAATGCCATGAGCCCGACGCTGAACCGCGAGATGATCGACGTGCTCGAGACGCTCGAGCTCGACGACGACGCGCAAGTGGTGGTGCTCACCGGTGCGGGCGATGCCTGGACCGCCGGCATGGACCTGAAAGAGTATTTCCGCGAAACCGACGGCAAGCCGGAAATCATGCAGGAGCGCATGCGCCGCGACTGTTCCCAGTGGCAGTGGAAACTGCTGCGCATGTACAGCAAGGCCACTATCGCGATGGTCAACGGCTGGTGCTTCGGCGGCGCCTTCTCGCCCCTGGTGGCCTGCGACCTGGCGATTGCCGCCGACGAGGCCGTGTTCGGCCTGTCGGAAGTGAACTGGGGCATCCCACCGGGCAACCTGGTCAGCAAGGCCGTGGCCGACACCATGGGCCACCGCCAGGCGCTGCACTACATCATGACCGGCGAGACCTTCACCGGCAAGGAAGCGGCCGCCATGGGCCTGATCAACAAGAGCGTGCCGAAAGACCAGCTGCGCGAGGCCGTGATCGAACTGGCGGGCAAGCTGCTGGAAAAGAATCCGGTCGTGCTGCGCTATGCGAAGATCGGCTTCAAGCGCTGCCGCGAACTGACCTGGGAACAAGGCGAAGACTACCTGTACGCCAAGACCGACCAGTCGAACCAGCGCGATCCGGAAAAGGGCCGCAAGGAAGGCCTCAAGCAGTTCCTGGACGATAAAACCATCAAGCCGGGCCTGCAAACCTACAAGCGCCCAAGTTGACACGCGCGCGACGGCCACATAATAAAGGCGGCGGCACCCGGTGACGGGGCGAGCCGCCTTCCATCGAATTTACGGAGGAGACCTCTGATGTTCCAAGCAGACCTGCTGTTGAATGGCCAGGCGCAAGCCGCCTCGAACGGCGCCACGTTCGAACGCCTCAATCCCGCCACCGGCGCCGTCGCCACCCGCGCCGCCGCCGCCACCCTGGACGATGTCGATGCCGCGGTCAAGGCCGCGCAGGCGGCCTTCCCCGCCTGGTCGGCCATGGCGCCGGGCGCGCGCCGCGCTTTGCTGCTGAAAGCGGCCGACAAGATGGAAGCGCTGCGCGGCCAGTTCGTGGAAGCGGCCGTCGAGGAAGCCGGCGGCGCGCCGATGTGGTACCAGTTCAATGTGACGCTGGCGGCCAACATGCTGCGCGAAGCGGCCGCGATGACGACCCAGATCGCCGGCGAAGTCATTCCGTCCGACGTACCCGGTTCGCTGGCGATGGGCCTGCGCCAGGCCTGCGGCGTGGTGGTCGGCATCGCGCCCTGGAATGCGCCGATCATCCTCGGCACGCGCGCGGTCGCGATGCCGCTCGCCTGCGGCAATACGGTGATCCTGAAAGCGTCCGAGCTGTGCCCTGCCTTGCATCGCCTGATCGGCCAGGTCTTCGTCGATGCCGGCTTCCCCGACGGCGTCGTCAACGTGATCGTCAACGCGCCGGCGGACGCGGCCCAGGTCGTCGAGCGCCTGATCGCCGCGCCGGCCGTACGCCGGATTAACTTCACCGGCTCGACCAAGGTCGGGCGCATCATCGCGCAGACGGCGGCCACATACCTGAAACCGGTGCTGCTCGAATTGGGCGGCAAGAATCCGGTCGTGGTGCTGGACGATGCCGACCTCGATGCGGCGGTCGAAGCGGCGGCCTTTTCCGCCTTCTTCAACCAGGGCCAGATCTGCATGTCGGCCGACCGCATCCTGGTCGACCGCAAGGTCGCTCCCGCCTTCGTGGCCAAGCTGGCCGCCAAGACCGCGACCCTGAAGGCGGCGCGCGCGGACGCGCCGCTGGCCGGCATGGTCGACCCGAGCGCGGCCAATCGCGTCGAGGCGATGCTGCAGGACGCGCGCGCCCGCGGTGCCACGGTCACGCAAACCGGCACCAGCGTGGACGGGAACATCATGCAGCCGGCGATCGTCGACGACGTCACGCCGGAAATGCTGGTCTACCAGGAAGAGTCCTTCGGCCCGATCGTCTCGGTGCTGCGCTTCGACAGCGACGAGGAAGCGATCCGGATGGCCAACGACAGCGAATACGGCTTGTCGTCGGCGGTCTTCAGCCGCGACATCGGCCGCGCGATGGCGGTGGCCCAGCGCATCGAGTCGGGGATCTGCCACATCAACGGCCCGACCGTGCACGACGAGGCGCAGATGCCCTTCGGCGGCGTGAAAGGCAGCGGCTACGGACGCTTCGGCGGCAAGGCGGCGATCGCCGAGTTCACCGACCTGCGCTGGATCACGGTGCAGACCACGCCGCGCCACTTCCCGATCTGACCGGAGGCCGCCATGAACCACACTTCGCTGGCTCCGGCCGGCGGCGGCGACGCGCCCCGGCGCGCGGTCGCCCTCGGCAATCCCGAGGTCAAGGCCTGGCAGGAGGACAAGGTCTGGCATGTCGACGCCGTTACCCCGCTGGCGCCCTTCCCGGCGCGCTTCACCGACCGCCTGGTCGCGGGCGCGCAGGCCCACCCCGAGCGCACCCTGGTGGCGCGGCGCGGGGCCGACGACGCATGGATTCGCCTGTCGTATGCGGCCGTGCTGGAAAGCGCGCGCCGCATCGGCCAGGCGCTGCTGGACCGGAATCTGTCGGAACAGCGTCCGCTGGTCATCCTGTCGGGGAACGACCTCGAACACTTCCAGCTGGCGCTGGGCGCCATGTACGCGGGCATCCCCTACGCGCCGCTCTCGCCCGCCTATTCGCTGGTGGCGCTCGACCCCGCCAAGCTGCGCGACCTGATCGAGCAGCTGACACCCGGCGCCGTCTTCGCCAGCGACGGCAACGCGTTCGCCCGCGCGATCGAGGCGGTGCTGCCGCCGGACGCGGAACTGATCCTGGCGCGCGGCGCGGTGCCGGGCCATGAGGCGACCGGCTTCGCGTCCTTGCTGGCCACCGAACCGACCAGCATCGACGCGCGCAATGCGCAAGTCGGGCCGGCCACCATCGCCAAGTTCCTGTTCACCTCGGGCTCGACCAAGAAGCCGAAGGCGGTGATCACGACCCACCAAATGCTGTGCTCGAACCAGCAGATGCTGCTGCAGACCTTCCCCTTCTTCGGCGAGGAGCCACCGGTGCTGCTCGACTGGCTGCCATGGAACCACACCTTCGGCGGCAGCCACAACGTCGGCATCGTCTTGTACAACGGCGGCACCCTGTATCTCGACGACGCCCGCCCGACACCGCGCGAGTTCGCCACCACGCTGCGCAACCTGCGCGAGATCGCGCCGACCGTCTACTTCAATATCCCGGTCGCCTGGGAGATGCTGGCCGAGGCGCTGGAAACGGATGACCGGCTGGCCGCCACCTTCTACTCGCGCGTCAAACTGTTCTTCTGCGCCGGCGCCGGCCTGTCGCAGGCGGCCTGGGAGCACCTGGACCGGGTGGCGCTGCGGCGCTGCGGCGAGTCGATCCGCATCATGACGGGCCTGGGCATGACCGAGACCTCGCCGTCCTGCACCTTCGGCACCGGGCCGTTCAGCCGCGCCGGTTATGTCGGGGTGCCGGCGCCGGGCTGCAAGGTGAAGCTGGTGCCGGTGGGCGGCAAGCTCGAAGCGCGCTTCCACGGCCCGCACGTGATGCCGGGTTACTGGCGCGCGCCGCACCTGACCGCCGCCGCCTTCGACGCCGACGGCTACTACTGCACCGGCGACGCGCTGCGCTTCGTCGACGAGGCGCATCCGGAATACGGCTTCATGTTCGACGGCCGTATCGCCGAAGACTTCAAGCTCAGTTCCGGCACCTTTGTCAGCGTCGGGCCGCTGCGCGCGCGCGTGATCAGCCAGGGCGCGCCCTTCGTGCAGGACGCGGTGGTGACGGGCCTGGACCGGCATGCGATCGGCTTGCTGGTCTTTCCGCGGCTGGACAATTGCCTGGCGCTGTCCGGCCTGGCGCCAGGCACGGCGGCGGCCGAGATCCTGGCCAGCACGCCGGTGCGCGAGTTCTTCAAGCGCCTGCTCTACACGCTCAACGAGACGGCGAGCGGCTCCTCGACCCGGGTCGAACGCCTGCTGCTGCTGGCCGAGCCGCCCTCGATCGACGCCAGGGAGCAGACCGACAAGGGTTCGATCAACCAGGGTGCCGTGCTCGCGCGGCGCGCGGCCCTGGTCGACGCGATGTACGACGGCACGGATACGAACACGATACTTGCGGCATAAGACTTATACCTATAACGACAAGGAGACAGAATGAAACTCAAGACCCTCGCCTGCATGACCCTGGCAATCCTGCCCTTCGCCGGCGCCCGCGCCCAGGACGGCGACACCATCAAGATCGGCGTCATCGCCGCCCTGACCGGTCCTTTTGTCAACATCGGCAAGCCCTTCGAGGACGGCATCAAGACCTATATGAAGCTCAACGGCGACAAGGTGGCCGGCAAGAAGATCGAGATCATCTACCGCGATGACGGCGGCAGCAATGTCGAACTCTCCAAGCGCGCGGCGCAAGAGCTGATCGGACGCGAAAAGGTCAGCTTCCTGGTCGGCTTCTCGCTCACGCCCAGCGCGCTGGCCGTGGCGCCGGTCGCCACGCAGGGCAAGGTGCCGATGATCGTGATGAACGCGGTCACGACGGGGATTACGGCGAAATCACCCTACATGCTGCGCACATCGATGACGATGCAGCAGATGACCGAGCCCTTCGGCACCTGGACCGCGCAGAACAAGATCGGCCGCGTGTATTCGCTGGTCTCCGACTACAGCACCGGGCATGACGCGGAAAAGCTGTTCGCCAAGGGCTTCACGGAGGGCGGCGGCAAGATCGTCGGCTCGGCGCGCACGCCGCTGGCCAATCCCGATTACTCGCCGTTCGTGCAGCGCGTGAAGGATGAAAAGCCGGACGCCCTGTTCTTCTTCGCGCCCGGCGTGGAAGACGGCATCGGCCTCCTCAAAGCCTACAGCGACAAGGGCCTCGACAAGGCCGGCATCAAGTTCCTCGGCGTGGGCGACATGACGAGCGACTCGCCGACCCTGGAAGCGCTGGGCGAGCGCGCGCTGGGCGCGGTGACGGTGCTGAACTACTCCACCGCCCTCGACAACGACGCGAACCGGGTCTTCCTGAAGGCCTATGCCGATGCCAACCCGAGCGGCAAGCCGCCGACCTTCGTGACGGTGGCCGCGTATGACACGATGGGCATGATCTACGAGACCATCAAGCGCCTCAACGGCAAGGTCACGGGCGACGCGGCCGTCAAGACGCTCTCCGGCATGAAGTGGAACAGCCCGCGCGGCCCGATCAGCATCGATCCGAAGACCCGCGACATCGTGCAGAACATGTACATCCGCGAGGTCAAGCGCGTCAACGGCAAGCTGGTCAACCAGCCGATCGGCACCCTCAAGGACGTGATGCCCGACTAAGAACCTATCCCAGTAGGGAGGAGGAAGTTGATGACGATGCATGGCAAGCGGGGGCAAGGCGCGAGGAGGCCGCATGGCGAGCCATGCAACGACGAGCAACGCAGCAGCCGCTTGTCAGGCGCGTCAGCAACGACACGAGCGGCTGTTCGCGGCGAACGGCGCCGACACCGCGAAGTTCACGCGCCTGTTCCGGGTGCCGGGCATGAACCACTGTTCCGGCGGCCCTGCGCTGGACCAGTTCCACATGCTCACGCCGCTGGTGAACTGGGTCGAAAAAGGCCAGGCACCCGACAGCGTGACGGCCGGCGCGCGCGGCACGGGCAATGCCGGCGGCGTGAATGCCGACCTGCCGGCGACCTGGTCGGCCACGCGCTCGCGCCCCCTGTGCCCGTATCCGAAAGTGGCGCGCTACAAGGGCAGCGGCAGCATCGAGGAAGCGGCCAGCTTCAGCTGCCAGTAAGGCCGACAGTCCGCGTGGGCCGGCGCGGACTTCATCGATCGCGATATTCCTGGAGTTTGGTTTTTGGGCAGTTACTTCACGAATGTACTATTCAGGAGTAAAATAGAACCCATGACGCCGATTGTCGCGCGTCTCGCCGAACTTCAGGAGCATCACCATGTCTGCAAAATTCCTTCTCCCCGCCCTTCTCGTTTCCCTGCTCGCCGGTTGCGCGTCGACGAACCTCGCCTCGACCACCGATCCGGTGCGCGCCCGCGTGCTCGCCGACCTCGACCAGGCCCGCAAGGACGGCCACTATCCGCCATCGGAAGCCGATTACGTGTACCCGAACTGGGTCGAGATCGCCAATCCGGCCGGCGTGATCATGACCGACGCCAACCAGCCAGTCGAGACGGCGGCGGCACCGGTGCTGGCGCGCGCGCCGGCCAGCCCAGCTGTCGCGGCACTGATGAGCGACGGACACACTGACTAAGAACCTATCCCAGTAGGGAGGAGGAAGTTGATGACGATGCATGGCAAGCGGGGGCAAGGCGCGAGGAGGCCGCATGGCGAGCCATGCAACGACGAGCAACGCAGCAGCCGCTTGTCAGGCGCGTCAGCAACGACTCATTCCCTACCGGGATAGGTTCTAAGTCGCTCCAAGCTACCAAGCAGGCACTGGCAAGGTTACAATCTGACATTTCATGCAGGAGTGTCGATGAGCGAATTCGAGCCGACGGAAAAACGACTACGCAATATCCAGGCGCGGGTGCCTGGATTTCCGTTCGAACCGATTCTCCTGGTTCGCCTGGGCCATCACCTGCAGAAACGGCTGCGCGACCGCACGAATGCCGCGCTCAAGCCGTATGAGCTCGCCGATACTGGCTATATCGTGCTGGCCATCCTGTACGGCAGCGCGGACGAAACCTCGACCGCATCCGAACTCAGTGAAGCCTGCAATGAAAAGCCCGCCAACCTGACCCGGGTCTGCGACGACCTGGCGGCGCGCGGCCTGATCGAACGCGGCACCCGCGCAGGGGACCGCCGCAGCGTCATGATTTCGCTCAGTGCCCAGGGCCGCGATCTGATCGCGCAGGCCCTGCCCGACATATCCGGAAAACTCAGCGTCGCGTATACCGGCTTTTCACCGGTTGAGCTCAAGCAATTCGCCGGATTTCTTGGGCGCGCGCTGGGCAACCTGGACGACGCCGCCTGAGGCGGGCGCTGGAATCGATTAGATGAACGGCCAGCTGAGCTTGCGCCGCAGGTGCAGTACCGTGCGCGCCGCCACATAGGCGATCGCGAAGCCGAAAGCGAGCAGGCTGCGCGCATCGAGCATGACCGCCAGCCAGACCCCGGCGACGGTGGCCACGGCCACCAGCACCATCAGCACCAATTCAATACTGAGGAAAAATGGGGCGGCATTGCGCCAGGTGCGCAGCGCGAGGGCGCCGGCTTCTTTGAGGGAGTGGATGTTGTGACCCATGGTCTTCTTCATAATCTTGAACGGCCCCAGAAATGCAAAAATCGCCAGCGAGTGGCGACTTTTGTTTGTTCTGGAGGCGAGGACGGGAGTCGAACCCGTCTAGACGGCTTTGCAGGCCGCTGCATAACCGCTTTGCTACCTCGCCATTAGGTATCGTACGACTGCTGAGCTGGACGGTTATGTTCCACATCAACAGGAGAAAGTCGCTTCTCTGAATTCTGGAGCGGGAGAAGAGTCTCGAACTCTCGACCTCAACCTTGGCAAGGTTGCGCTCTACCAACTGAGCTACTCCCGCTGAGGAGTCCTGCTTATCGACACGCCTTTTTGGAGCGGGAGAAGAGTCTCGAACTCTCGACCTCAACCTTGGCAAGGTTGCGCTCTACCAACTGAGCTACTCCCGCACGGAGTGTATTACTTTACTTTTACTACAACTGCCCCAGCTAACTGGAGCGGGAGAAGAGTCTCGAACTCTCGACCTCAACCTTGGCAAGGTTGCGCTCTACCAACTGAGCTACTCCCGCATTCTGGAGACCCGCATTATCGCAGAAATTATTTCAATTTCCAAGACAACTATTACTGCCGACACCTGCAAACTTTGGAGCGGGAGAAGAGGCTCGAACTCTCGACCTCAACCTTGGCAAGGTTGCGCTCTACCAACTGAGCTACTCCCGCTTTGACTGCCGTTTGCTGCGATGTCGTCACAACAGGCAAGCATTATAGATGATCTGATCCGTACGTCAAGGATGGCAGAGAATTAATCTTACAGGTTCCCGCCTTTTTCCTTGATGACCGGCCACGCGCGGCGCAAGTAGTAGAACATCGACCACACCGTCAGCACGCCCGCGATCCACAGCAGGACCTGGCCCCAGAACTGGGTATCGATACCGGCCAGCGTGTCGTGGAACAGCAGCATCGGGATCGCGGCCATCTGGGCGGCGGTCTTCACCTTGCCCAGCGAACTGACGGCGACCGACTTGCGCGCACCGATTTCCGCCATCCATTCGCGCAGCGCCGAGATCGTGATCTCGCGGCCGATGATCACGAAGGCGATCACGGCGTCGACCCGTTGCAACTGGATCAGGATCAGCAAGGCGCCGGCCACCATCAGCTTGTCGGCGACCGGATCGAGGAAGGCGCCGAAAGCCGAGGTCTGGTTCCAGCGCCGCGCCAGGAAGCCGTCGAACCAGTCGGTAATGGCGGCAATGATGAAGACGAGGGTCGCCGCCAGGTTCTGGTCGGAATGCGGCAACCAATGGACGGGAAGGTAATAGACGCCGACAACGAGGGGAATCAGTGCGACACGTAACCAGGTCAGGAGAATCGGGATGTTAAAAGGCATAAGGGCGTGATCTGGCGTACCGTTGAAAAAAGCGTGCGCCGCTAGTCTACATGGGTATTGCTTTTTAAACCAGTTGAGCTGGGCGAGGTGTCGATATGTCGGTCGGCCGCGGCTGGCAGCGGCACGTTCAATGCAATTGCCGGTAGATTTCTTCGGCCAGCGCGGTCGAAATGCCCTCGACCTGGCACAGGTCTTCGACACTGGCGTCGACCACGCCGCGCAGGCCGCCGAAGCGCGCCAGCAGGCGCTGGCGCCGCTTGGCGCCGATCCCTTCGATCTCTTCCAGGCGCGACGCCTGGCGCGTCTTGGCGCGCTTGGCACGCATGCCGGTGATGGCGAAGCGGTGCGCCTCGTCGCGGATCAGCGCGACCAGCATCAGCGCGGCCGATTCCTTGCCCAGCTCCTGGGGCGCACGGCCGTCGGCGAAGATCAGGGTTTCCAGGCCGACGCGGCGCCCTTCCCCCTTCGCCACGCCGACGATCAGGCCGATGTCGAGCCCGAGCTCGGACAGCACCTGGCGTGCCATCTCGACCTGGCCCTTGCCGCCGTCGACCAGCACGACGTCGGGCATCACGCCGTCGCCACCGGCCACTTTCTCGTAGCGCCGCATCAGCACCTGGCGCATGGCGGCGTAATCGTCGCCGGGGGTGATGTCGTTGATGTTGTAGCGCCGGTACTCCCCGTTTTGCATTGCGTGATGATGGAACACGACGCAGGAAGCCTGGGTCGCCTCGCCCGCCGTGTGGCTGATGTCGAAGCATTCGATGCGCAAGGTCTCGAGATCGGTCGCGTCCAGCGACAAGGCCTCGGCCAGTGCGCGCGTGCGCGACTGCTGTGACCCTTGTTCAGACAACAGGCGCGCCAGGGAGATCTCCGCACCCTTTTGAGCAAGCTCAAGCCACTGGCGGCGCTGGCCCTGCGGCTGGAAAATCAGGTTGATACGGTGCCCGCACTGCTCGGTCAGCGCCACCATCAGTTCCGGCTGGTCGTACTCGATGTTCAGGATCAGGCAGCCGGGAATGAATTTATCGGTGTAGTGCTGGACCATGAAGGCAGACAGCACTTCGGACTCGATCGAACTTTCCGCAATCGCCTCGGCGACCTGGGTCGGGAAATACGCGCGGTCGCCCAGGTGGCGCCCGCCGCGCACCATGGCCAGGTTGACGCAGGCGCGCCCGCCCTGCACCACCACGGCGATGATGTCGACGTCGGCGTCGCCGGTGGTTTCCATGCTTTGCTGGTGCAGCACGCGCGAGAGCGACTGGATCTGGTTGCGTACGCCGGCGGCCTGCTCGAACATCAGCTTTTCGGCGAAGCCCTGCATCTTGTGCTGCAAGTCTTCCATGACCTCGGTCTGGCGCCCGCGCAGGAACTTGGCGGCGTTCTCGACGTCGACCTTGTACTCGTCCTTGTCGATCAGCTTGACGCAGGGAGCGCTGCAGCGCCCGATCTGGTGCAGCAGGCAGGGCCGCGTACGGTTGGCGAACACGCTGTCCTCGCAGGTGCGCAGCATGAATACCTTTTGCAGGATCTGCATCGATTCCTTGACCGCCCAGGCACTCGGGAAAGGACCGAAATACTGGTTCTTGCGGTCCAGGCCGCCGCGGTAATAGGCCATGCGCGGGAAGTCGCCGCCCGTGATCTTCAAATACGGGTAGGACTTGTCGTCGCGAAACAGGATGTTGTAGCGCGGCTTGAGCGCCTTGATCAGGTTGTTTTCCAGGATCAGGGCTTCGGCTTCGCTGTGCGTCACCGAGGTTTCCAGGCGCGCAATCTGTCCCACCATCATCGCGATCCGCGGGCTCGACACATTCTTCAGGAAATAGCTCGACACCCGCTTCTTGAGGTCGCGCGCCTTCCCGACGTACAGCACGGCGTCGTTGGCGTCGAAATAACGGTACACGCCCGGCAGATTGGGCAGCCTGGACACGGTCGCGAGCACCTGGGCGCGCGCATCGGGCTTCGCTTCGGGGGTGATTTCCTGGTTTGCTTCGGTCATACCTTACCTGTTAAGACTTAGAACCTATCCCAGTAGGGAATGAGTCGTTGCTGACGCGCCTGACAAGCGGCTGCTGCGTTGCTCGTCGTTGCATGGCTCGCCATGCGGCCTCCTCGCGCCTTGCCCCCGCTTGCCATGCATCGTCATCAACTTCCTCCTCCCTACTGGGATAGGTTCTTACAAGGAGCGTCTGACAAAGCCCTCAGGGCAAGGCGCGTCGCCGAAGACAGTACGCCAGTACGGCGAGATGACGCAACGCAGCCATGAGGGCTTTGTCAGGCGCTCTGGGTCACCATCACGAAGGCGACGCCGTAATCGGCCTCGTCGCTGATCGTGACCTGGGCGCTCAGTTTGTTCTGTTCCATGAAGTCGGCAAGTGCGCCGCTACAGACGATGGTCGGCTTGCCGCTCGGCGCGTTGAGCATCTGGGCCGAGCGCCAGGTCATCGGCATGCGCATGCCCAGGCCGATGGCTTTCGAAAACGCTTCCTTGGCCGAAAAACGGGTGGCCAGGAAACGCAGGCCGCGCACTTCGCTGCGCGCGCGGCGGGCGTGGAATTTCTCGAGTTCTTCGGGGCCGAGGATTTTTTCGGCGAAACGCTCGCTGCGCGCCAGCGCCGCCTCGACCCGCGAGATCTGGACGATGTCGGTGCCGATGCCGTAGATCATGGTGCGCCCAGCGACACGCCGAGGCGGGCCGCGACCATGATGGCCTTCATTTCGCGCACGGCGTTTTCCCAGCCGGCAAACAGCGCATGGGCGACGATCGCATGCCCGATGTTCAGTTCGGCGATGTCGCGGATCGCGGCCACCGCCTGCACGTTGGTGTAATGCAGGCCGTGGCCGGCGTTCACCACCAGGCCATGGCGCACGCCGGCGGCGGCGCCCAGCTTGATGCGCTCCAGTTCGGGCAAGGCCGCCTCGCCCTCGGCCTCGGCGTAACGGCCGGTATGGAGCTCGATGACGGTCGCGCCCACTTCGGCGGCGGCGGCGATCTGGGCTTCGTCGGCATCGATGAAGAGCGAGACGCGGATGCCTTCGCCTTTGAGCTGCTTGACCGCGGTCTCGACTTCCTTGAAATAACGGATCACGTCCAGGCCGCCTTCGGTCGTGACTTCCTCGCGCCGCTCGGGCACCAGGCAGACGTCCTGCGGGCGTACCTGGCAGGCGAAATCGATCATCTCTTGCGTGACCGCCGCTTCCAGGTTCATGCGCGTGGCCAATTGCGGGCGCATCGCCAGCACGTCGGCATCGCGGATGTGGCGCCGGTCTTCGCGCAGATGCAGCGTGATCAGGTCGGCGCCGGCCTGCTCGGCGAGCAAGGCCGCGCGCAGCGGGTCCGGATAGACGGTGCCGCGGGCATTGCGCACGGTGGCGATGTGGTCGATGTTCACGCCCAGGTCGATGACCTGGCCGACGGGTTGCAGGAAGCTCATGGTGATGGTCGGGTTGGTTATGAAGTTACAGCTGCATCAGGTCAATCAGGATCTGGCGCGTATTCAGTGGTACGCCGCCCAGGTGGTGCGCCAGCAGGAAACGCATCAATTGCTTGCTCTGCGCCTGGGTCGCCGGGTCGGCATAGTCTTCGCGTTCCATGTCGAGCAGGGTCTTGCCGCTCACCACGGGCCAGACGTCGGACACCCGCGCCTCGCGCGCGCCCTTCTCCGGATCGACGACATAGTCGCGCGCCGCCTCGACCAGGTTGCGGGTCGTCGTCGAGCGCTTCAGGTCGGCGGCGACGCCTGTTTCCTTAAGTAAGGCCCGTTCGAATTTTCGCAAGGCAATTTGTGCCGGTTCGTCGTGGGCCAGCTCGTTGAGCGTCGAAATGTAGTGATCGAACAAGGCGCGATGCGGGTCGTCGCGCGCCAGCAGCTTGACCAGCAATTCGTTCAGGTAAAAGCCGCACAGCAGGGCCGTGCGTTCGATGGGCAGCATGCCGCCCACCCATTCGGCGTCGATCAGGGTGCGCAGTTCGGACTTGCCGCTCCACGAGACGGATAAAGGCTGGAAGGTTTGCAGCACCCCGCGCAATTTGGAAAACGGCCGCTTGGCCCCCTTGGCGACGACCGCGATGCGGCCATGGTCGCGCGTGAAGAGGTCGACGATGAGACTCGTTTCCTTGTAGGGATAGCTGTGCAGAACGAATGCAGGCTGGCCGTTGATCCGGGTGTCGCGCACGGGAGCGCGGCTGCGGCGCGGCGCCGGTGCGGCGGCCGCCGCCGGCACGCCGGCCGGCGCCTGGACGGCCACGGCCTCGGCGACCGCGGGCGCAGCAGGCGCTTGCGCGGCGGCGTCGTGGGGCGCCTGGTCGGCGGTATCGAGGCTCGTCATGCGGTGCGGTGGGCCGCCGGCGCTTACTCGTAACCGTAGGCGCGCAGGCCCGCTTCGTTGTCGGCCCAGCCGGACTTGACCTTGACCCAGATCTCCAGGTACACAGGGCCGCCGAACAGCTTTTCCATGTCCAGGCGCGACTGGGTCGAAATCTCTTTCAGGCGCGCACCCTTGTTACCGATGATCATCGATTTATGGGTGTCGCGCTCGACCAGGATGGCGGCGAAGATGCGGCGCAGGTTCCCCTCTTGCAGGAACTGCTCGATGATCACCGTGCTGGTGTAGGGCAGCTCGTCGCCCAGCAGGCGGAAGACTTTCTCGCGCACGATCTCGGCGGCGAGGAATTTCTCGCTGCGGTCGGTGATGTCGTCCGGGCCGAACACGGGTGGATTTTCCGGCAAGTGATTGCGGATTTCGCGCTCGAGCGAATCGACCTGGAAGCGCATCTTGGCCGACACCGGCACGATGGCCGTGAAGTCGCGCAGGCTCGCCACTTTCTGGGCGAACGGCATCAGAGTCGCCTTGTCCTTCATGCGGTCCGATTTGTTGATGACCAACATCACCGGCACGTTTTTCGGCAGCAGGTCGAGCACTTGCTGGTCGGCCGGACCGAAGGTGCCGGCCTCGACCAGGAAGAGCACGACGTCGGCCGCCGACAGCGTGTTCGAGACCGTCTTGTTCAGGGTTTTGTTCAGCGCGTTCGCATGACGCGTCTGGAATCCCGGCGTATCGACGTAGATATACTGGGCGTCGTCATGGGTCTGGATGCCGGTGATGCGGTGGCGCGTGGTCTGGGCCTTGCGCGAGGTGATCGACACCTTGGCGCCGATCAGCACGTTCATCAGCGTCGACTTGCCCACGTTCGGGCGCCCGACGATGGCGATATAGCCGCAGCGGAAACCTTCGACCGAGGTGCCCTTGCTGGCATCGGTGCGGTCGTTGAAGAAGGCGTTCAGGTCGACCTGCTGGTCGCCTGCTCCGCTTTCGGCTGCGTCGGTCTCGACGGGCTCTTGGTCGGGGGCGTTATTGTCTGCCGGAATATTCTCGGCTGGGTGATGTTCGGTATTCATACTGACGTTCATGCCTGTTTGGTGGGGACGACGAGCGGCGCATCGCCTGCCTCGTCGCCCTGGATGGTGGCGATGCCGGCCAGCTTGAGCTGGGCGGCACGGGGCTTGGCCTTGCGGCCGGCGGCCGGCGTCTTGCGCAGCGCCTGTTCGGCGGTATCGAGGGCCAGGCGCGCGGCGGCCTGTTCGCCGGCGCGGCGGCTTCCGCCACGCCCAAAAACCTGGATGCCGAGTTTCGGTACCAGGCATTCGATTTCGAATTCCTGGCTGTGGGCGGCGCCGTGGGTGGCGATCACGTTATAGGTCGGCAGCGAGATCTTGCGGCTTTGCAGGAATTCCTGGAGCAGCGTCTTGGCATCCTTGCCCAGTGTACGCGGGTCGACGGTGTCGAGCAGCGGAATATAAAAGGCGCGGATCGCTTCGCGCGCGGCGTCGAAACCGGCATCGAGGAAGATGGCGCCCAACAAGGCCTCGAGCGTATCGGCCAGGATCGAAGGACGGCGGAAACCGCCCGACTTCAGCTCGCCCTCGCCCAGGCGCAAGAATTGCGACAGTTCGAGCTTGGTGGCGATCTCGTAGAGCGATTGCTGCTTGACCAGGTTGGCGCGCAGGCGCGACAGGTCGCCCTCGTCGAGGTGGCTGAAGCGTTCGTACAGGATAGATGCCACGACGCAATTAAGGATGGAGTCGCCGAGGAATTCGAGCCGCTCGTTATGCAGGCTGCTATGGCTGCGATGTGTCAGAGCCTGCTGCAACAGTGCAGCATCCCGGAACGTGTAACCCAAGCGCGTTTGCAATAACTGAAGATTCATTGTCGATGTATTGTAGTACGGCCGCCGCGAAGGCGGCGTTTCCTGCTCGGTTGGGCGGCGCCGGTCGGCGCGCGCCATGCTGATGTGCCGCGTTCAGGCGGGCCCGGGCGAGGCCGGACCGGGCCGCATGGCAGCTTAGAACCTATCCCAGTAGGGAATGAGTCGTTGCTGACGCGCCTGACAAGCGGCCGCTGCGTTGCTCGTCGTTGCATGGCTCGCCATGCGGCCTCCTCGCGCCTTGCCCCCGCTTGCCATGCATCGTCATCAACTTCCTCCTCCCTACTGGGATAGGTTCTTAGTCGGCCTTGGCCGCCACCACGCCGCTCGCGCTGGTGGTGCCGTCGTAGTCGATGACCAGCGAGGCACGCTCGGTCAGCTGGATCCGCTTTTCGTAGGCGAAACTGATTTCTGGCGCGGCGCCGTCGCGGCTGATGACGAGGTCGCTCCCATGGATGGCGTCGATGTCGTTAATTTCGGCGAACTTGTCGAAGGTCTGGCGCATCTCGGCGACGCTGCCACCGGCCGCCTTGGCGCGCAGCATGCCGTCGCGCACGGCGCGGAACTCGAGATAGGACGGCACCACCTTGATGGCAAGCAGCGCGAACAGGCCCAGCACCATCAGCACCAGGATCAGCCCGGTGAGCGAGATACCCTGCTGCCTGTTCCTGCGAAAACCTGTGCGCTCGACCATCTTTCTCTCCTTGACAGGGTTGACCACCAGCTTAATGGATGCCACCGATGCGCTTCGGGTCGCCGAAGTTCATCCAGACCAGGAAGGCCTTGCCGACGATATTCTTGTCGGGCACAAAGCCCCAGTAACGGCTGTCCGCGCTATTGTCGCGGTTGTCGCCCATCATGAAGTAATGGCCTGCCGGTACGGTACAAGTAAATTTGTCGTAGGTGTAGTCACAGGCCTCGCGCTGCGGGAAATTCTCCACGCTGTCGAGGTTGAACGAACGGGCCGGATCGGTATTCAGGATGCGGTGTTCCTTGCCCGGCAGTTTTTCCACGAATTGCTTGTGGTAGATCGGCCGTTCGTCGTCCAGGTATTCGTCCAGCGCCGTGTACTGCACCGGCACGCCATTCACCGTCAGGCGCTTGTTTTCGTAGCTGATCTTGTCGCCTGGCACACCGATGACGCGCTTGATGTAATCCTGGCTCATGTCCTTCGGATACTTGAAGACCATGACATCGCCGCGCTGCGGATCGTTGACCTCGATGACCTTCTTGTTCACGATCGGCAGGCGAATGCCGTAGGTGTACTTGTTCACCAGGATCAGGTCGCCCACCAGCAGGGTCGGCACCATCGAGCTCGACGGAATCTTGAACGGCTCCCACAGGAAAGAGCGCAGGCAGAACACGAGCGCGATCACCGGGAAGAAACTACCCGAATACTCGACCCAGGCCGGCTGGCGGATGTGGGCCGCCTCGATCGCGGCGCGGTTGCCGTTGTTGTCGACCTTGATGCCATCGGCAATCAGCTTGGCAGTGCGTGCATCGTACTCGGCCAGCGCGGCGTCGGCCGCGGCGCGGCGCTGCTTGGCCAGAACGAAAATGTCGAGGAACCAGACGATGCCCGTAAGCACCATGAGTACGAACAGAATAAGCGCAAAGTTCCCCAGGATTGGTTGCAGGTTCATTTATCGTCCACTTGAAGGATGGCAAGGAAGGCTTCTTGTGGAATTTCCACGGAACCGACCTGTTTCATACGTTTCTTACCGGCTTTTTGTTTCTCAAGCAGTTTCTTCTTACGGCTGATGTCGCCGCCATAGCACTTGGCCAGCACGTTCTTGCGCAGCGCCTTGACGTTTTCGCGCGAAATGATGGTGGCGCCGATCGCGGCCTGGATCGCCACGTCGAACATCTGGCGCGGGATCAGTTCGCGCATCTTGGCCGCCACCTGGCGACCGCGGTAGGGCGCGTTGGCGCGGTGCACGATGATGGCCAGGGCATCGACCTTCTCGCTGTTGATCAGCATGTCGACTTTCACGACGTCGGCCGAGCGGTATTCCTTGAACTCGTAGTCCATCGAGGCATAGCCGCGCGACGTCGACTTCAGGCGATCGAAGAAATCGAGCACGATTTCCGCCATCGGGATTTCGTAGTGCAATTTCACCTGACGGCCGTGGTAGGCCATGTCCATCTGCAGGCCGCGCTTGCCGTTACACAGCGTCATCACGGCGCCGACATATTCCTGCGGCATGTAGAGATTGACGTCGACGATCGGCTCGCGCACGTCGTTGATTTTCGACGGTTCCGGCATCTTCGACGGATTGTCGACGCGCAGGATGCTGCCATCGCGCATCTCGACCTCGTAGACCACGGTCGGCGCGGTCGTGATCAGGTCCATGTCGAACTCGCGCTCGAGACGTTCCTGCACGATCTCCATGTGCAAGAGGCCGAGGAAGCCGCAGCGGAAGCCGAAGCCCAGCGCCTGCGACACTTCCGGCTCGTACATCAGGGCCGCGTCGTTCAGTTTCAGTTTTTCCAGCGAGTCGCGCAGCGCGTCGTACTGGTTCGATTCGACCGGGAACAGGCCGGCGAAGACCTGCGGCTGGACTTCCTTGAAGCCCGGCAGCGGGGCCGGCGCGGGACGGTTCGCCAGGGTGACGGTGTCGCCGACTTTCGCGGCCTTCAGTTCCTTGATACCGGCGATGATGAAGCCGACCTGGCCGGCCGACAGGGTCGGCAGCGAGACCGAGCGCGGCGTGAAGACGCCGATGCTCTCGACCAGGTTCACCGATTCGGTCGCCATCAGGAGGATCTTGTCTTTCGGACGCAAGGTGCCGTTGACCACGCGCACCAGCATCACGACGCCGACATACGGGTCGTACCAGGAGTCCACGATCAGTGCCTGCAGCGGCGCGTCGACATCGCCGACGGGCGGCGGCACGCGCTTGATCAGGTCTTCCAGCACGTCTTCCACGCCCAGGCCGGACTTGGCCGAGCACATCACGGCTTCCGACGCGTCGATGCCGATCACGTCTTCGATTTCTTTCTTGGCGTTATCCGGGTCGGCGTGCGGCAAGTCGATCTTGTTCAGGACCGGCACCACTTCCACGCCCAGGTCGAGCGCCGTGTAGCAGTTGGCAACCGTCTGCGCCTCGACGCCTTGCGAGGCGTCGACGACCAGCAGCGCGCCTTCGCAGGCCGACAGCGAGCGCGACACTTCATAGCTGAAGTCGACGTGGCCCGGGGTATCGATCAGGTTCAGGTTGTAGACCTGGCCGTCGCGCGCCTTGTATTGCAGGGCAGCGGTCTGCGCCTTGATGGTAATGCCGCGCTCGCGCTCCAGGTCCATCGAGTCGAGCACCTGCGCGTCCATTTCGCGGTCCGACAGGCCGCCGCACAGCTGGATGATGCGGTCGGCCAGGGTCGATTTACCGTGGTCGATGTGGGCGATGATGGAGAAGTTACGTATGTTGTTCATTAACAAAGCTCAAAACCAAAAAGGGGCAAGGCCGCAGGCGGGTGGCCGGCCGGCGCCGCAAACTGCCGGCGCAATACGAAAAAGGCGCTTCGTGTGGGGCTGTTCCTCCCCAGGCGAGCGCCTTATGTCGACGTGATGACTCGACTGAATCAGCGATGTGCTAGCACAAAAGCTTTTCCAAGCCAGGCATTTTACCGGATTTCAGGGTAGAAAGCCCGGAAATCGGGTTTTGGCGGTTTGCGGGGAGAGGCTAGGCCTCGAGGTAGCGGCGTACCGCGCCCTCGTCGAGGAAGTAATGGCACAGCTCGGGCGCGTCCAGGCGGCCGTACAGCACCGGCACCAGCTCGTCGAAGCGCTCGACCAGCGCGGGGTCCGCATCGACATCGATGACCGCCACCTCGAAGGGCCGGCCCTGCGGCGCGAGGGCCTGCAGCGCGGCCAGCATGTCCTCGCACAAGTGGCAATAGCTGCGCGAATAGAGGGTAAACGGCCTCACTTGACGGGCTTGATGACAAGGTACTGGGTCACGCTTTCGCGCCGCACCAGGACCGCCACACTCTTTTTCGGGTCGAGCTTGCCGGCCAGGGCATTGAATTGGGCAGCATCCTTGATCTCGACATTGTTCATTTGCAGGATCAGGTCGCCCGTGCGCACGCCGGCCGTGGCCGCCCTGCCTTCGGATCCGTCGACCACCACGCCGCCGTCGATTTTCAGCACGCGGCGCTGCTCGGGACTGAGGTTGGACACCTGCAAGCCCAGCGCGTTCGGGGTCGCGCCGGGCGCCGGCTTGGCCGGCTGCGGCTTGGCGGCCACGGCCTTCTCGTCTTCGAGCGCGACGATCGTGACCGGCACCTCGACCTGGGCGCCGCGGCGCCAGACCGTGACGCTGGCCTTGTCGCCGACCTTCGAGGCGCCGACCAGGCGCGGCAGGTCGCGCGTCGTGTCGATCGGCTGGCCGTTGAATTTCAGGATGATGTCGCCGACCTTGATCCCGCCCTTCTCGGCCGGTCCGCCGGCTTCGACCATCGACACCTCGGCGCCGCGCGCCTTGCCCAGGCCGAGCGACTCGGCCACGTCGCGCGTGACTTCGCTGATCTGCACGCCCAGGCGTCCGCGCGTGACGCGTCCGGTCTTTTTGAGCTGGTCGGCCACGCGCATGACTTCGTCGATCGGCACCGCGAAGGAAATGCCGTTATAGGCACCCGACAGCGTGGCGATCTGCGAATTGATGCCGATGACCTCGCCGCGCATATTGATCAGGGGGCCGCCGGAATTGCCCGGGTTGACGGCCACGTCGCTCTGGATCAGCGGCAGGTATTCGCCCGTGTCGCGCGACTTGGCCGAGATGATGCCGGCGGTGACGGTGTTGTCGAGATTGAAGGGCGAGCCGATCGCGATCACCCATTCGCCGACCCGGATCTTGCTCGAGTCGCCGGTGCGCAGGTAAGGCAGGTTGGTGGCGTTCACCTTGAGCAGGGCGACGTCCGAGCGGCGGTCCGCGCCCAGCACCTTGGCCTTGAATTCGCGGCGGTCGGTCAGGGTGACGGTGACTTCGTCCGCGCCCTCGACCACGTGGGCGTTGGTGAGCATGAAGCCGTCGTCGGAAATGATGAAGCCGGAGCCGACGCCGCGCTGGACCTCTTCCTCCTGCTGCGGCTGAGGCTGCGGGGAGCGGCGGCGCGGAATCGGCTGGCCGAAGAAGCGGCGCAGGAATTCCTGCATTTCTTCCTCGCCCGCCCCGCCCTGCCCCATGCGCACGCGCTCGGTGGTGCGGATGTTGACGACCGCGGGACCGGCTTTTTCGATCAGGTCGGAAAAATCGGGCAGCCCCGTCACCACCGGTGTCGGCACCGGGGCGGCGGCAAGTGCATGCGTGGAGAGGGACAGGCCGGGGCCGGCCAGAAGCAGGGTCGACAAGACTACGCGAGCAAGGTGTTTGCTGGTCATGGGAGTCAATGATGAGGACGGGAATTGACGTTATGGTAAGCCAAAACCAGCATCTTGTCGCGCGTGTGGATGAGGACTAGTCGCGCCACCCGAGCGCACGCTCGGCGCCCGCGGACGGCGGGTGGCGGCGCGTGACCGCAGGGCCGGCGCGGCGCGCCGCGCGTGAAGGATGGGGAAGAAGGCGCCGGGAAGAAGGCGTCAGGAAGTGGGGGTCGAGGCGGCCAATGCCGCCGTCTTCGCGTGCTCGAGTTCGCTCGGCGCGCGGCGCGGGTGCAGGGGCTCGTCCGCCAGGCGGGCGGCAAGGCGCGCCCCGAAACCGGGGGACAGGTCGGCGGACTCTCCCGTGCGCAGGACGTCGCCGATCAGGTGGTACACTTCCCACGCTGCCCTTCCGTCGGCCGTGCGCAGGGCTGCGCAGGCAAGCTCATGATCGTCCTTCGGCAACGCGTCGTCGCTCAGGGCGGAGATACGTTCGCGGTTTTTTTTGTTCGTGTCCATCGGTCGTTCCAGTAGCTTCAAGTGATCCAACAGTGCCCAGGTATCAGGGAACCTGGATTAACCCGATGCGTCCGCTTTGCCGGCAAGGTGCCCGCTAACGACGTTTATCAGTCGGAAAATCGAGCAAGGGCTTCAATTTTTCGGCGATGACTTCGCGGGCGCGAAAAATCCTGCTGCGCACCGTACCAATGGGACAGGCCATGACTTCCGAGATTTCCTCGTAGCTCAAGCCTTCGATTTCACGCAACACGATCGCCGTGCGCAACTCCAGCGGGAGCGCTTCCATCGCGGCGTTGACCGTGTATGCGATTTGCTTGCTTGCCAATACAGATTCCGGCGTATTTATGTCGCGCAAGCTGTCCGCATCGTCAAACCCCTCGGCGCGCTCCGTATCCGCCTCGGTGGAGGTCGGTGCGCGCCTGCCCTGGGTGACGAGATAATTCTTTGCCGTGTTAATTCCTATTCGGTAAAGCCAAGTATAAAACGCCGATTCACCGCGAAAATGGCGCAAGGCCCGAAATGCCTTAATAAAGGTTTCTTGCACCACATCTTCGGCTTCCGCCGGGTCGTGCACGAGGCGCGACACCAGGCGCATCAGCCTGCGCTGATATTTCGCCACCAGTAAGTCGAACGCCTGCCTGTCACCGGCCTGGACGCGCTCGACCAGCAATTGATCACCCTCGCGTTCTGTTGTCACTGACCATGTCCCGTTGTTGCGGCAGGCCGGAGTGGCCTTGGTTTCTCGGCCCCCTCCAGACTTAAGAGTTGGCTGGCTGCAATAAGTTCAACCTATTTCGCTGGTCGATGCCGTTCGATCATGGCGCCTGCACAAGGTGCCGATCGCAACGCGCAAGGCCCGGTAATCCGCAGGCGCGAGACTGTCGCGCAGGACCGGTACGAACCGCCTTGAACCGGCCTCGTCAGCTACGTGCAGGAGCAGCATCGCGGGCCAGACCAGCGTTCCCGGCAACAGCGTTACGAGGCTGCCGGAAGACGCCGGCGGACCTGCTTCCATCTCATGTTGTACCGTCAGGCGCAGGGTGCCGGTTCCAGATACATCAATCCGGTGCGTCTTTGTCGTGCCCGCCCATCTGCGCAGCAAACAGAGCGCTGCAAGGAGGAAAAACGCCGCACAGAACGGCGCGCCATTGACGCGATCGGGCAACAAAACGGCGACAGAAAAGGCCGCGCACAGCTGCGCCAGCGCGAACAGCAACAGTGCGGCGCGCATGAGGCGTGACGGCGCAACGCGTGCGGACACGGCAATGGACAAGGCAGGTAGGGAAAAGTAAAACGGAACGCCTGCCGCGCGCGGGGTGCGGCAGGGTCAGGCGCCCAGTCCTTTAGACTGGACCAGGCACCTTAGGTTCAGAACGTCTGGATCAAATCTTCGCGAAAACGAGCGTACCGTTGGTACCGCCGAATCCGAACGAGTTCTTCACCGCGTAGTCGATCTGCATCTCGCGCGCCGTGTTGGCCACGAAGTCCAGGTCGCAAGCGGGATCCTGGTTGAACATGTTGATCGTCGGCGGCGAGATCTGGTTGTGGATCGCCAGCACCGTGAACACCGACTCGAGACCGCCGGCGCCGCCCAGCAAGTGGCCGGTCATCGACTTGGTCGAGTTGACCGCCAGCTTGTGCGCATGGTCGCCGAAGGTCCGCTTGATGCCCTGGACTTCCGCGAGGTCGCCCAGCGGCGTCGAGGTGCCGTGCGCGTTCACATAATGCACCTGGTCGGCGTTGATGCCGGCGTTCGCCATGGCCGAGACCATGCAACGGCTTGCGCCACTGCCGTCTTCCATTGGCGCGGTGATGTGATTTGCATCCGCACTCATGCCGAAGCCGAGCAGCTCGGCGTAGATCTTCGCGCCGCGCGCCTTGGCGTGTTCGTACTCTTCGAGCACCATGACACCGGCGCCCTCGCCCAGCACGAAGCCGTCGCGGTCGCGGTCCCAGGGACGCGAAGCCGTGGCCGGATCGTCGTTGCGCGACGACAGTGCACGCGCCGAGGCGAAACCGCCCAGGCCCAGCGGCGAGATGGTCGACTCGGCACCGCCGGCGATCATCACGTCGGCGTCGCCGTATTCGATCAGGCGGCCAGCCGCGCCGATGCAATGCAGGCCGGTGGTGCAGGCCGTGACGATGGCCAGGTTCGGACCGCGCAAGCCGTACTTGATCGAGAGGTCGCCCGAGATCATGTTGATGATCGACGCCGGCACGAAGAACGGCGAGATGCGGCGCGGGCCGCGCTTGTCGTATTCGTCCTTCTGCTCTTCGATCCGCGGCAAGCCGCCGATGCCTGAACCCACAATCACGCCAATGCGGTCGGCGTTTTCTTCAGTGACCTCGAGACCCGAATCCTGCAGGGCCTGGATGCCGGCTGCCATGCCGAAATGGATGAACGTATCCATGTTCCGGGCTTCCTTGGCGGGGATGTAATCCTCGATATTGAAGCCTTTGACTTCGCCCGCGAAACGGGTCGAAAACGGCGTTGCATCGAACTTGGTGATGTTGGCAATGCCCGACTTGCCGGCCAACGCCGCGTCCCACGCTTCGGAAATAGTGTTCCCGATAGGTGAAACGCAGCCCAGACCGGTAATGACAACGCGGCGGTTGCGTGAACGGCTCAAGCGATTCTCCCGAAAACTAAAACAGCTTAGGCCCGCTTAGGCCTTAACGTGCGCGGTCGCGTAGTCGATCGCTTGCTTGACCGTGGTGATTTTCTCAGCCTGCTCGTCAGGGATTTCCATTTCGAACTCGTCTTCCAGGGCCATCACCAGTTCAACGGTGTCCAGGGAATCGGCGCCGAGATCGTCAACGAACGAGGACTCGATTTTGATGTCGGCTTCAGCAACACCCAGCTGCTCAGCGACGATTTTTTTAACGCGTTGTTCGATATCCGACATGTTATAGCTCCATTAGGTGTGTGTTGCGGAAAGTGCGCGCATTTTATCAGGTTTGCGCGCTGAAAAACTAGTTTCGGCGTCTGACGCTAAGTCGGCCGGAACTCCTGCTAAAAGATGAGATTCTGCGGCGATTCAATTATGGCGTATTTCCATTATTTGCCCCGCACAAGCACGCGATCCCAACCCGGCATCAATTCATGTACATGCCGCCATTCACGTGCAGCGTGGTACCGGTGACATAGGCGGCGGTCGGGCCGGCCAGGAATGCCACGGCGTGCGCGATGTCTTCCGGCTGGCCGAGGCGGCCCAGCGGGATCTGGGTCAGCAGCGCTTCGTGCTGGCCTTCGCCCAGGCCGCGCGTCATGTCGGTATCGATGAAACCCGGGGCGACGCAATTGACGGTGATGTTGCGGCTGCCGATTTCACGCGCCAGGGCGCGCGTCATGCCCTCGACGCCGGCTTTCGCGGCGGCGTAGTTCATCTGGCCCGGATTGCCGGACGAGGCGACGACCGAGGTAATGTTGATGATGCGGCCGTGGCGCGCCTTCATCATGCCGCGCAGGACCAGGCGCGCCAGGCGGCCGACGGAACTGAGGTTGGTCGCGATGACGCTGTCCCACTCCTCGTCCTTCATGCGCATGGCCAGGTTGTCCTGGGTAATGCCGGCGTTGTTGACGAGGATGGCCAGCGGGCCGAAGCTCTTTTGCACCTCGTCGACGACGGCCGTGCAGCGCGCGGCATCGGTCACGTCGAGCACGAGGCCCTGGCCGCCGAAGCGGGCAAGGTAGGCGGAAATGGCTTGCGCGCCGGATTCACTGGTAGCGGTGCCGACGACTTGTGCGCCTTGGCGGGCCAGCTCGAGGGCGATGGCCTTGCCGATGCCGCGTGAGGCACCGGTGACGAGAGCGACTTGGTTCTGCAAATTCATGTTGTTCTTTTCCTTATCTGAAAGACGCCGTCTCAGGCGCCCTTGATGCTGGCCAGCACGCGCTCGAGCGCGGCCTGGTCCGTCAACGCTTCACCCACCAGCAACGGATCGATCCGTTTCGCCATGCCGATCAGGGTCTTGCTTGGCGCGCATTCGATCACGTGCGTGATGCCGCCGGCCGCCATTTTCTGCATCGTCTCGACCCAGCGCACGGGACCGGCCGCCTGGCGTACCAGGGCGTCCTTGATCGCTGCCGGATCGTTCGCGATCGCGACGTCGACATTGTTGATCAAATCGATCCGCGGCGCATGGAAAGTCAGGCCGGCCATGTACTCGCGCAGGCGATCCGATGCCGGCTTCAGGAGCGACGAGTGGAACGGCGCCGAGACCGCCAGCTTCATGGCGCGCTTGGCACCCTTCGCCTTGGCGATGTCGCAGGCGCGGTCGATCGCGCCGGCGTGGCCGGCGATCACGATCTGGGTCGGCTCGTTGAAGTTGACGGCTTCGACGACCTCTCCTTGCGCGGCCCCGAGGCAGACGGCGCGCACGTCGTCGGCGGACAGGCCCAGCACGACGGCCATGCCGCCCTGCCCGACCGGCACCGCTTCCTGCATCGCCTGGGCGCGGAAACGCACCAGCGGCACGGCGTCCTTGAAGTCGATCACGCCGGCCGCGACCAGGGCCGAGTATTCACCCAGGCTGTGCCCGGCGACCATCGACGGCAGCGGGCCGCCGGCGGCGATCCAGGCGCGGTACACGGCCACCGCCGCGGTCAGCATGACCGGCTGCGTGTTGGTGGTGAGGTCGAGTGCTTCTTTCGGGCCATCGGCGATCAGGCGGCCGATGTCCATGCCCAGCGCGTCCGACGCCTCGGCGACGGTATCGGCGACCGCGGCGTTGCCGGCGAAGCCGTTCAGCATGCCGACCGCTTGCGCGCCCTGGCCGGTAAACAGGAATGCGAAATTGCTCATCTTCTTATAGTCCTTGTAATGACAGGCGATTACATGCGCGCCAGAATCGCGCCCCAGGTAAAGCCACCGCCGACGCCTTCCATCAGGATATTGTCGCCGGCCTTGATGCGACCGTCGCGCACCGCCAGGTCGAGTGCCAGCGGAATCGAGGCGGCCGAGGTGTTGCCATGTTCGTTGACCGTGACCACCATGCGCTCGAGCGGCAGGCCGAGCTTCTTGGCGGTGCTCTTCATGATGCGGATGTTCGCCTGGTGCGGGATCAGCCAATCGACCGCGGACGCGGGCGTCTGCGCCGCGTCCAGCACCTCGGTCGCCACTTCTTCGAGCACGGTGACGGCCAGCTTGAACACGGCCTGGCCATCCATGTGCAGGAAACCGCCGCTCGCGGCGCTGCCGGCCGGGCTCGGCGGAATCGACAGGATGTCGGCGTGGGTGCCGTCGGCGTGCAGCCTGGTGGCGAGGATGCCCGGCTCTTCCGAGGCGGCCAGGACCACGGCGCCGGCGCCGTCGCCGAACAGCACGCAGGTGGTGCGGTCCTCGAAATTGAGAATGCGCGAAAACACTTCGGCGCCGATCACCAGCACCGTCTTGTGCATGCCCGACTTGATGAAGGCGTCGGCGGTGGCGACGGCGTAGACGAAGCCGCTGCAGACGGCCTGCACGTCGAAGGCCGCGCTGCCGTTGAGCATGCCCAGTTTTTGCTGGACGACGCAGGCCGTGCTCGGGAAGCTGCCCTGGAAGTCGGGCGTGGAACTGGCGACGATCACCATGTCGATCTCGAGCGCCGTCTTGCCGGCCATCTCGAGCGCGCCGCGGGCGGCCTCGACGGCGAGGTCGGACGCATTCTGGTCGGCCGCGGCGTAATAGCGCGCGGAAATGCCGCTACGCGACACGATCCATTCGTCCGAGGTCTCGATGCCCTTGGCCGCCAGTTCGGCGGCCAGGTCGTCGTTGCTGACCCTGCGCGCTGGCAGGTAGCTGCCGGTGCCGATGATTTTGCTGTAGACAGTCATTACGTCTCCACCCGTTCCGTCGTAAATCAAACCTGGCGCTGGGCGTCAGGCGTTTCAGGCATCAATTCGGCGATCATCGCCGAGAGTTGCTCTTGTACATTGTTTTTCGCGGCGTCGTATGCGCGTTTGATGGCCCATTCGAAGGCATACGCGTTGGCGCCGCCGTGGCTCTTGAACACCAGCCCCTTCAAGCCAAGCAAGCCGGCGCCATTGTAGCGCTCGGGATTGAGTTTCTTGAGTGCGCCGCGGGCGATCACGGCGCCCAGCATCGACAGCACGCTCTGCTTGAATACCGACTTCATGAAACGCGACAGGCCTTCGATGGCCTTGAGCGTGACGTTGCCGACGAAACCGTCGCAGACGACGACGTCGGCCGTGCCCTTGAAGATATCGTTGCCTTCGACATTGCCGTAGAAATTCAGGGCGCCGCGCTCGTGGTCGGCGCGCAGCAGGAGCGCCGTTTCTTTCACGACGTCGTTGCCCTTGATTTCCTCGGTGCCGACATTGAGCAGGCCGATGGTCGGCTGGCGCCCCTCCATGGCCGCGAACAGGACCGAACCCATGATCGCGAACTGGTGCAGGTGGTGCGGGCTGCAGTCGACGTTCGCGCCCAGGTCGAGCATATAGGTCGGGCCGTTCTTCTGGTTCGGCAGGATCGAGCAGATCGCGGGACGGTCGACGCCGGCCATGGTTTTCAGCACATAGCGCGAGACGGCCATCAGGGCGCCGGTATTGCCGGCCGAGACGCAGACATCGGCGCTGCCCTCCTTGACCAGCTCGATGGCGACGCGCATCGAGGAATCTTTCTTGCGGCGCAAGGCGACCTCGATCGGATCGTCCATCGCGACCAGTTCGGAGGCGTGCTTGATCGACAGTCGCGGCGTCTTTTCGGCGTGATGCTTTTTGAGTTCGGCGCGCAGTGTCTCTTCCAGGCCGACAAGGATCAGTTCGGCGTCCGGCTGTTGCTTGAGAAAGGAAAGGGCTGCCGGAATGGTAACGGAAGGACCGTGGTCTCCGCCCATGCAGTCGATGGATATTTTAATTGTCATCTGTGGGGGTAATGCCGCGGCTCACACGCATGTGGGCTGCAAGATGCACGCGCCCTGGGACGCCATGCCGGTTCGGGATTGAAACCGTGACGGTGCGCGAAAAACGGCAACCGGAATAAAAAAAAAGCGGCGCCACGCACTCAACATACGTTGCACCGCTTTCATGGTACAGAAAAGCAAGACGGCGATTACTCGTCGTTCTTGGTCTTCAGGACTTTGCGACCACGATAAAAGCCGTTCGGGCTGATGTGGTGACGCAGGTGGGTTTCGCCGGTCACAGGCTCGACTGCCAGGTTAGGTGCAACCAGGAAATCGTGCGAACGGTGCATACCGCGCTTCGATGGGGACTTCTTATTCTGCTGAACTGCCATGATGACTCCTAATACTAAAGTTCTAAAATTCTAACACAATCGATTTGCAAAAACATGCACATCGAGTATCCCACCGGCAACCTCACGATTGCCGACATGTTTGAAACGCTGCCCTGACATACTCGACTGTGCACGCGCCTGACACGTTCTGCTTTACTGCCACTTCAAAACTGCTTTATTCGGATTTCAGGTTTTTCAAGCCGGCGAAGGGCGAAACCTTTTCAGACTTCAGGGTGTCGAGCAGCGTCGTGCTCGGGCACACCTCGTGTTTCGGCGCCTGCGGCAGTGCCAGCAGGGCTTCGTCCTCGATCAGCTCGCGGATATCGGTAGCGTGGCTGCCGACGATCACGTCGATGCTGTCATCGTCGAGGACTTCTTCCATTCCATCGGCTTCCTCGTCGTCGCGTCCCAACACCAGTTGGGTCGCCGAATCGATCTGGTAGTCGAACGGGGCCAGGCAACGCTGGCATACCAGCTGGACCGGACCTGCGACCGCGACCATCATGGTCGGATAGTCTTGCGGAGTCATGCCGCCCTGGATCGACCAGGTGATCTCGCCGCTGGCGTTTGCGCAGTCGGCGGCAAGGCGGGACATTTCCGTGAGCGGGGTCACCCCATCGCGGTGGCCGTTAGTCCGGCAAAATTCAAAGGCGTCGATGACAAAAGCGCTCATTGCAGAAAACGTCCCCGGAAAACCTGCGATAATAACAGGCTTATCCGCGCGCAGTCAAAGACTTGGCGCGATTTTTTGGCCCTGTCGCCTCATCTGTTGCACCGACCGCGCACATGATACCAAGTTCTTCCCCACCGCGCCTGATTTTGGCGTCGAGCTCGACCTACCGGCGTGAATTGCTGGCACGCCTGCACCTGCCCTTCGAGGCCATCGCACCCGATATCGACGAGTCGCCGCTGGCCGCCGAGGCGCCCGCGGCCACCGCCCTGCGCCTGGCGCGCGCCAAGGCCGCGGCGGTCGCGCACCTGCATCCGGGCGCACTGGTGATCGGTTCCGACCAGGTCGCCACATTGGACGGCGCCCAGATCGGCAAGCCGGGCGACCACGCGCGGGCGCTGGCGCAATTGCAAACCATGCGCGGGCGCGAAGTGGTGTTCCATACGGCACTGTGCCTGTGGGACGCCCGCATTCCCGATCCGGCCCGGGCCGCCCAGGTGGAGAACGTGCAGGTCTTCGTGCGTTTTCGCGATCTGCCGGACGCCGAACTCGACGCCTACCTGCGCATCGAGCAACCCTACGATTGCGCCGGCAGCGCCAAGAACGAGGGACTGGGCATCGCCCTGATCGAACGCATCGACTCGCACGACCCGACCGCCCTCACCGGCCTGCCCCTGATCGCCCTGACCGGCATGCTGCGCCGCGCCGGTCTGGCTTTCTTCGGCCTTTAACAGCTTTCATTACTTACTTCATGCCCGGCACCCTCTACCTGATTCCGAACACCCTCGGCCCCACCGACGCCGCCCCAGGCGCCCTCAACCACGTCCTGCCCGGCCAGGTGCAGGCGATTACTTCGCAGCTCGGCTATTTCGTGGCCGAAAACGCGAAAACCGCGCGCGCCTTCCTGAAACTGGTGGCCATCGACCATCCGCTGGCCAAGCCGCTGCAAGAGATTCGCATTGCCGAACTGAACGTGAATACCCCGGCGACGGCGCTGGTGGAACTGCTCGCGCCGCTGCTGGCCGGCGAGGATGCCGGCCTGGTCTCGGAAGCGGGCGTCCCGGCCGTGGCCGACCCCGGCGCCGACCTGGTGCGCCTGGCCCATCAGCACGGGGTAACAGTGCGCCCGCTGGTCGGCCCTTCCTCGCTGCTGCTGGCCGTCATGGCAAGCGGCCTGAACGGCCAGAGCTTCGCCTTCAACGGCTACCTGCCCACCGACGCCGCCGCGCGCACCAAGCGCATCCGCGAACTGGAAGCACGCTCGCGCGCCGAAAAGCAGACCCAGTTATTGATCGAGACGCCGTATCGCAATGGCCAGATGCTCGAAGCCCTGGTGGCAAGTTGCCAGCCGGGTACGCTGATCTGCGTGGCGACGGATTTGTCGCTGGAAACGGAATCGGTGCGCACGCTCAGCGCCGCCAAATGGAAGGCGCAACTGGCTGGCGGCAAGATGCCGGACTTCCACAAGAAGCCGACGGTGTTTTTGTTTTTGGGGCAGTAAAGCCGGGCGGCTGCGTGCCGGGCCACGTGGGTGTGTGCTTCCCTGGGCAGCAGCGCCGCCCACGCGTTCCCGTGCGGCCTGTTCAGCCGAGCAATTCAGGCGGCGTCGTGGACCAGCTCGCGTACCCAGTCGAAAGCGGCCAGCTCGATCTCGCGCACTTGCTTCGAGGTCAGGTCCAGGCGACGCAAGGCGGCGGTGAAACAGCGGCCGGTATCGGCCTTTTCGAGGCGCTCGACGAGGTCGAGCATGGCGCCCAGATCCCCGGTGCGCTCGAGCAAGGCGGCGCGCACGTCGTCAGCCAGCTCGACGTTGTCGAGGATGTCGGCCATCGGCATCGAAAACAGCGCGTCCGCCAGCGACATGATGCCGGCCGTAAAGGCGCGCTCAGCGCCGATGACGTCGCCCGGACGTGCCTGCAGCGACATCAGTTCGAGCAGCTTGCCGCGCGTGGTGGCCAGTTGCAGCAGCGGCGAATTGAGCTCGACCTTGCTGCCGGGCGCGGCGAACATCAGGATTTGCAGCCAGCGGCGCAATTGCTTGCGTCCTAACTTGGTCAATGCCTCGGCCACCGACTCGATGCGTCGCTCGGGACCCGCGGCGCGGCTATTTACCAGGTACAGCAAATTCAGGCTGATGACCGGGTCGCGCTTGACAGCCGTTTCGATGGTGGCGTCGTCGGCGTCAGAATTGATCAGACGCTGCAGATGCAGGATGGCCATTTCCGAGGGCGTGATCTTGCGCCCGCTGAGGATCACGGGCCGCGCGAAATAATAGCCCTGGAAGTAATCGAAGCCGAGCTCCATGCACATGCGGAACTCTTGCTGGGTCTCGACCTTTTCCGCCAGCAGTTTCTTGCCGCTTTTACGCAGCGAGGCCATCAGATGACCCAGCGCGGCGGGCGCGACGCCCTGCAAGTCGATCTTGACGATATCGACCAGGCCGAGCAGCTTGTCGACTTCCTCGCTATGATCGACGACATCGTCGAGCGCGAACTTGAAGCCGAGTTCCTTGAGCTCGGCCACGCGCGCCAGCAACTGCTCGGTCGGCTTGACGGTTTCGAGGATTTCGAGGATAACCTTATGGGGTGGCAGGAAACGCACGTAATCGGCCATCAAGACGTCGCGGTCGACGTTGACGAAGGCCAAGTTATTGCCGACAACTTGCTCGAGTCCGAGTTGCGAGGCGTGCGAAATGACTGCCGCGGTGGCCGTGGCGCCGTCGGTCAGACGTGCGTCGTCGTGCTCGCCGGCTGCGCGAAACAGCAGCTCGTAAGCAACCATGTGCTGGTCGCGCCCCAGGATGGGCTGGCGCGCCAGAAAAAATTCGTCGGACAGCATCGTTGTCGATACAGTCCTTACTTCGGCAAGCATGTTGACTCCTGAAAACCTTTGCCGCGCAGCAGGCGCGACAGGGCGCGCATGGTTGCGCACCTCTGTCGACTATACACCATCGCGTCAATCTTTACATTTTTACATCGAAACGAACGCGCTGCCGCGTTGCGCAAATGATCCGCTCGAGGAGGACGGCGCTCAGCCGCGCTTGCGCGGACGGGCCGGGCCGGTGCCGGTAGTCGGACGCGCACTGCCGCCGGCAACCGGGCGGCCCGAGGTCGGACGACCGCTGGCGGCGCGTTCCGGCCGCGCGCCGGGCGCTTTCGGACGCTCGTCGGCATAGCGTGCGCGTGGCGCCGGGCTGGCCGCCGGTGCGGCGCTATCCGAACGCGAGAAGCGCTTGGCGCGCGCCGAGGCGCCGACCTTGCTGGCCGTCGCGTCGTCGCTCAGGCGCACGTCCGCCTGCGCCGTTTCCGCGCGCGGTACGGCGGCCTGGCCCGGCAGGCGCAGGCTGCCGGTGCCCGACAGCGGGCTGGCGCGGCGCGCATTGCCGATCGGCTGGCGCGCCGTGCCGCCCGCGCCCACGCGCGCCGAGGCCGCCCCCGTGACCTGGGTGCCGCGTTCGATCACGAAGGTGGCGCCGCCATCCTTGCCCAGCACCTTGACCAGGTAAGGCAGCACTTCGCGCAGCATCGGCTCGAGCGTGTACGGAGGGTTCAGGATGAACATGCCGCTGCTGTGCAGGCCGAACCCGTCCGGGCCTGGCGTCGACACGGTGAGCGTGACGTTCAGCCATTCCTTGGCCGGCAAGCGCTTCAGGCGATCGGCGAACTGGCGCGATTCCATCCGTTGCAGCAAGGGATACCAGACGGCGAAGATGCCGGTCGGGAAGCGCCCAAGCGCTTCTTCCAGCACATCCTTGACCTTGCGGTAATCGTCCTTCACCTCGTAGGGCGGATCGATCAGCACCAGGGCGCGGCGCGACGGCGGCGGCAGCAAGGCCTTCAGGCTGGCGAACCCGTCGCCGCGCTCGATCATCACGCGCCGGCCGCGGGCGCGCTCGCCCTGCTCGGCCTTGTGCGCTTCGGCCTTGCGGAAATTCTCGGCCAGGATCTTGCTGTCGGCCGGATGCAGCTCGAACAGGCGCAGGCGGTCTTCCGGGCGCGTCATCTTGTCGGCCACGTAAGGCGAACCCGGGTAATAGCGCATCTTGCCGCTCGGATTCATGCCCTTGACCAGGTTCATGTAGTCGGCCAGGGCCGGCGGCAGGTCGGTGCGGCTCCACAAGGGGCCGATGCCGGTGTCGAACTCGGCCTTCTTGGTGGCGAAACTGCTGTCGAGCGCATACACGCCGGCGCCCGAGTGGGTGTCGATATAGGTATAGGCCGTGTCCTTTTGGTTCATGTACTGATGCAATTGCACCTGAACGAAATGCTTGAGGACGTCGGCGTGGTTACCCGCGTGGAAGGCGTGGCGGTAGCTCAACATAAGGGGGAATTCCAATCAAAGAGGTCAATGCGGCGGCCTCGCCAGGAGGCGCAATTGTCGACATTATCCACCACAACGGCGCCTGCCCGAAAATAATCGTCCTGAAACGAACAAAACCGCGGACTGCGTCGCCGCCGCTTGCAGCCGGACTCCCTGCCGCAACCGACTTCGCGCCGGTGCCTGACGGCCGTGAAGTCCTGCGCGGCGGCGTCGAATCCGGCATCCTTGCGTTCGACGAAGGCGCCCCGGTTGCCGCTCCGCGCGCCGCGATCAAGCCTTGTGCGGCAGCGGCGCCCGGCTCCTGCCCCCCGCCCCTACGGCGGTAGCGATCGCCAGGGTCTGGAACAAGGCCACGCCGATGAACAGCCCGGCCGGGTGGCCGCCATCCATCAGCAGCCCGAACAGGACCGGGCCGACCGCCATGCCGCTGTCGAGTCCCGAATACACGACGCCGAACACCCGTCCGGTCGCGTTCGGAGGCGCGGCGGCGCGGATCAGCAAGTCGCGCGAGGGACCGGCCACGCCGGTCGACAGGCCGATCGCCCCCATCACCAGCACCACCAGCGGCCCCGGCACGAGCGAAGCCGACAGCAGCAAGGCGAGCGAGGCGGCGAACAGGAAGGACACCGCGATGGTGCGGTCGTGGCTGCGCACCTTGGCTGCCAGGAAGCCGCCCGCCACCATGCCGGCCGCCGAGGACAGCATGAAGGTGGTGTAGGCCGTGGCCGCGGTGGCCAGCGAAATGTCGTACAAGGCCGTCAGGCTGGTCGACGAAAACGCCTGGATGCCGCCCAGCGCCACCGAGGTCAGGAAGAAGAAGCCGAAGCACATCCAGACCGCCGGCAGGCGCAGGAAAGCGAAGGAGCCGGCGGCGGCCTGCGCGGCCGTTTGCACCGGCGCATTGGTCGCCAGCACCTTGCGGTTCAGGAACAGGGCCAGCAGCATGAGGGCGGGAATGACGGACGCCGACAGCAGCGCCACGCGCCAGTTCGACAAGGTGGCGACGGCGGCCAGGAACAGGGGCGCGGCGGCCCAGCCGATGTTGCCGGAAATACCGTGCACCGAGAAGGCGTAGGGCAGACGCTCCTTCGAGACGTTCTGGTTCAGCAGGGTGTAGCCGGCCGGATGGAAGACCGCATTGCCGCAGCCGGCGATCAGGGAGCCCAGCAGCAGCACCGCGTAGTTCGGCGCGCTGGCCAGCACCAGTGCCGCAGCGCCCAGCAGCGCATGCCCGGTGAACAGCACGCGCCGCGCGCCGACCCGGTCGACCAGGAAGCCCGACAGCGCCTGGCCGACGCCGGAGACGATGAAGAACACGCTCATCAAGGCGCCCAGCTCGGCATAGGAGAGGGTGAACGCCGTCTTCAGCCACGGAAACAGGCCGGCCAGGATCAGGTGATAAAAGTGGGATACCCCGTGCGAGACGCCGACGAGGCCGATCACGCGCGCATCCTGGCGCAGGCTGGTTGTATTCATGCTTACTGGCTGTCGAGAACGCGAAACCAACCAGTGTAGTCAAAACCGTGCGGTCTTGCTGGAGGCTGCCTGTCTTCGATCAGCCGGCAAGGACCTTGCCATGCTTCCTGACGTGTTCGACGAGCCTGCCGAACTCGGCAGTGGCGCCCGCGTCGCCGGCGCCGACTTCCCGCGTGCCGCCCTCCCCGGCAATGCTCAGCGTATAGGCCATCGCGTCGGGCAGCGGCGCGCCCGACGCGATGGGCTGCGCGATGACGGCGCGGGCCAGCGCTTCGACTTCCTCGCGCCCGGCGGCAAGCGCCGCCGTGTCGAGGACATATCGCCGCCTGATGCCCGCGAGGCCGCCGCTTTGTTCCAGGGTGAGCTTCATTTAGAACCTATCCCAGTAGGGAATGAGTCGTTGCTGACGCGCCTGACAAGCGGCTGCTGCGTTGCTCGTCGTTGCATGGCTCGCCATGCGGCCTCCTCGCGCCTTGCCCCCGCTTGCCATGCATCGTCATCAACTTCCTCCTCCCTACTGGGATAGGTTCTTAATGGTGCTGCGCGGCCGATTGCTTGAGATCCTGCACATCTTGCTGCAGCAGTTCAACCTGCCGGGCAAGGCGGCTGAGCGTCGTCGCCAGGTCCTCGCGCGACTGCTCCACCGTCGAACCCATCTTGCCTCCCCGACCTTTCTCCTTCTTGCCGACCTTGATGCCGACCCCGGCCCAGGCCGCCTGCAGCATTTGCTGGGTTTCGGTATCGAAGTTTTCACCGGCGATGGCGAAGGTGATGTTGGCAAACGCGTCGAAGTTGGTATCCTTCTTGCTGCGTTGCAGGGCTTCGTACCAGATCTGGCCGGCGGTCTCCCAGGCGTAGCCGCCGACGGCGCTGGCAAACCGGTAGAAGGCGTGATTCGGAATGCCGGAGTTGATATGGACCCCGCCCATGTCGCCGTAGGGTGTTTCCGGCAGGCGTTTGTAGTCGCGCATGTGGGCCGGCTGCGGATCCTTGCCGACCAGGGGATCGTTGAAGGCGCTGCCCGGTTTTTTCATGGAACGCAGCGCATCGCCCTCGATCTGCGGCGTCCAGCATTCCGGACCAATGAGCCAGTCGGCTTGCGCCGCGCTCTGTTGCAACGACCATTGCTTGACCAGCGAACCGAAGACGTCCGAAACCGATTCGTTGAGCGCCCCCGATTGCCCCCGGTATTCGAGGTTGGCGGTGTACTGGGTGACGCCGTGTGTCAACTCGTGGCCGATCACGTCGAGCGACTGCGTCAGGCGCGAAAACAGTTCGCCGTCGCCGTCGCCGAAAATCATCCGGCGCCCATCCCACATCGCATTCGGGTAGTTTTCGCCATAGTGCACGTAACAGTCGAGGCGCATGCCGGCGTTGTCGATCGAGTTGCGATGCAGGATCTCGCTATAGAAATCGAAGGTGGCCCCGACACCGTCGAAGGCCTCGTTGGTGGCCGTATCGCCATTGCCGCGGTCCGTTTCGCGCCGGACCAGGACCGCGTTGCGGGTGGTCGGCTCGTTGCGGCAGTCGAATACCATGCGTTGCTTGCCGGCCCCAGAGACCGGCGCAATGAAGCCCAGGCGCGACATGAAACGGCGGTCGGCGCGCAAGGTCGAGGTCGAAAGCAAGGCCTTGAGCGCCAGCTCGCGCTGTTCGGGCGAGCCTTTTTCGAGCACATTCTTCAAGATGTAAGGCGGCATGATGCAATGAACCGAGCAGCGGTGTCCCATGTCGTTCTCCCCTGGTTTTGTCGGTCGGCCGGATAGCGGCCAGGCGCTGTATAACAGGTTAAATTTATGCGGATCGCATGCGGGGTACAAGGACAAGCACCTGGCCTTTGAGCCAGATCAAGAATACAAAAAGGGGCGCATGACTGCGCCCCTTTTCTGCTTTGCAAACCGGCTTATTTCGCCAGTTCCACCTGCGGCTCCTCGCCGAACACCAGCTGCCCGGCCCGCACCCGCACCGAAATCGTGTCCTTCGGCCCGAAGCGGCCCGACAGGATCGCTTTCGACAGCGGGTTTTCGATCTGCTGCTGGATCGCGCGCTTCAAGGGCCGGGCGCCGTAGACCGGATCGAAACCGGCTTCGGCGATGCGTTGCAGGGCGTCGTCGTCGAGGTCGAGCGTCATCTCCATCTTGGCCAGGCGCTCTTCCAGGCTGCGCAACTGGATCTTGGCGATCGCGCCGATGTTCTTCTCGTCCAGGGCGTGGAAGACCACGATGTCGTCGATCCGGTTGATGAACTCCGGACGGAAGTGTCCCCGCACCTCGGCCATTACCGCCATCTTCACCACGGCCGGCTCGTCGGTGTCCATCGACTGGATCTTGTGCGAACCCAGGTTCGAGGTCATCACGATCACGGTGTTCTTGAAGTCGACGGTACGGCCCTGGCCATCGGTCATGCGGCCATCGTCGAGCACCTGCAGCAGCACGTTGAAGACGTCCGGATGGGCCTTCTCGATCTCATCCAGCAGGATCACGCTGTAGGGTTTCCTGCGCACGGCTTCGGTCAGGTAGCCGCCCTCCTCGTAGCCGACATAGCCCGGCGGCGCGCCGATCAGCCTGGCGACCGAATGCTTCTCCATGAATTCGCTCATGTCGATGCGGATCATCGATTCCTCGGTATCGAAGAGGAAGGACGCCAGCGCCTTGCACAGCTCGGTCTTGCCGACGCCGGTCGGCCCCAGGAACATGAAGGAACCGTACGGACGGTTCGGGTCCGACAGGCCGGCGCGCGAACGGCGGATCGCGTCCGATACGGCCTCGATCGCCTCGTCCTGGCCGACCACGCGTTCATGCAGCTTTTCCTCGATGTGGAGCAGCTTGTCGCGCTCGCCCTGCATCATGCGCGAGACGGGAATGCCGGTCGCGCGCGAGACCACTTCGGCGATCTCCTCGGCGCCCACCTGCGTGCGCAGCAGCTTCGGCCTGGCGCCGCCCTCGGCGTCGGCGCTGCTGGCCGCGTCCTCGGCCTGCTTCAGCTGCGCTTCGAGTTCCGGCAGGCGGCCATACTGCAGCTCCGAGACCTGTTGCCAGTTGCTCTGGCGCTTGGCCTCTTCCATCTGGTGACGCGTGCGTTCGATCTCTTCCTTGATGTGGGTGGTGCCCTGCACCGCCGCTTTTTCCGACTTCAGGATTTCCTCGAAATCGTTGTACTCGCGCTCGAGACGGGCGATCTCCTCGCCGATCAGTTCCAGGCGGCGCAGCGAGCCCTCGTCGGTTTCCTTCTTGACGGCTTCGCGCTCGATCTTCAGCTGGATCAGGCGCCGCTCGAGCTTGTCCATGACTTCCGGCTTGGAGTCGATCTCGATCTTGATCTTCGAGGCCGCTTCGTCGATCAGGTCGATCGCCTTGTCCGGCAGGAAGCGGTCGCTGATATACCGGTGCGAGAGCTCGGCCGCGGCGATGATGGCGGGATCGGTGATCTCGACCTTGTGGTGCAGCTCGTATTTTTCCTGCAGCCCGCGCAGGATGGCGATCGTCGCCTCGACGCTCGGCTCGTCGACGATGATCTTCTGGAAGCGGCGCTCGAGCGCGGCATCCTTCTCGACATACTTGCGGTATTCGTCGAGCGTGGTCGCGCCGACGCAGTGCAGCTCGCCGCGCGCCAGGGCCGGCTTCAGCATATTGCCCGCGTCCATCGCGCCTTCGGCCTTGCCGGCGCCGACCATCGTGTGCAGCTCGTCGATGAAGACGATGGTCTGGCCTTCGTCCTGGGCCAGTTCCTTGAGGACCGACTTCAGGCGCTCCTCGAATTCGCCGCGGTATTTGGCACCCGCCAGCAGCGCGGCCATGTCGAGCGAGAGCACGCGCTTGCCCTTCAGGGAGTCGGGGACTTCGCCGTTCACGATGCGCTGGGCCAGGCCTTCGACGATCGCCGTCTTGCCCACGCCCGGCTCGCCGATCAGCACCGGGTTGTTCTTGGTGCGGCGCTGCAGCACCTGGATCGCGCGCCGGATCTCGTCGTCGCGGCCGATCACCGGGTCGAGTTTGCCCAGGCGGGCGCGCTCGGTCAGGTCGAGCGTGTATTTTTTCAGCGATTCGCGCTGGCCTTCGGCATCCTGCGAATTGACGTTCTCGCCGCCGCGCACGGCCGAGATGGCCGATTCCAGCGATTTGCGGGCCAGGCCATGTTCGCGCGCCAGGCGGCCGGCGTCGGACTTGTCGTCCGTCAGCGCCAGCAAGACCATTTCGCTCGACAGGAACTGGTCGCCGCGTTTTTGCGATTCGCGGTCGGCCAGATTCAGCAGGGACACCAGCTCGCGCCCGACCTGGGTCTCGCCGCCGGTGCCGGATACCTTGGGCAGGCGCTCGAACCCGTTTTTCAGGGCCGTCGTCAGCGCCCCGACGTTCACGCCGGCGCGCTGCAGCAGCGAGCGCGCGCTGCCGTCGTCCTGGCCCAGCAGGGCGACGAGCAGGTGCACGGGTTCGATGTACTGGTTATCGTTGCCGACCGCCAGGCTCTGGGCATCGGCCAGCGCTTCCTGTAGCTTGGTCGTCAATTTATCTTGCCGCATGTTTGGCTCCTAGTGAGTGTTCTTGACTAGGAAACAAAATTGGGACGGGCGCGGCTTTTTCAAGATGCGCCCGCGCCGCGGTAAGCGTTATCCTACGAAGTTGGTGGAGTCGAGACTCCACCCTACCAACGACAACATTCCGGGCTTTAGAACCTATCCCAGTAGGGAGGAGGAAGTTGATGACGATGCATGGCAAGCGGGGGCAAGGCGCGAGGAGGCCGCATGGCGAGCCATGCAACGACGAGCAACGCAGCAGCCGCTTGTCAGGCGCGTCAGCAACGACTCATTCCCTACTGGGATAGGTTCTTAGCCGCGCAAGGCGCGCCAGGTGGCAAAACCGGCGATGCACAGCAGGATCGAGCCGGCCAGGTGCAGCAGCGTATGCAGCAGCGCCCAGCCGTAGTCGCCGCGCTGCAGGAGTGCCACCGATTCGCCGGAAAAGCTGGAGAAGGTGGTCAGGCCGCCGAGGAAGCCGGTGATGACGAACAGGCGCCACTCGGGCGTGAGCTGGGGGTGGGCCGAAAAAAACCCGAGTGCGATGCCGATCAGATAGCCGCCAACCAGGTTGGCCGCCAGCGTGCCGGCCTGGACGTGGGCGTGCACGGAGCCGAGCCAGAGCGCCAGGCCCCAGCGCAGCCAGGCGCCGATGGCCGCTCCCGCCCCGACCGCCAGCCAGCCCAAGGCCGGGCTCAGGACTGCACCCACTTGGCCTTGGCACTGTCGTCGCTCAAGCGCGCATCGACCCAGCGCGCTCCTTGCGGCGTCTGCTCCTTTTTCCAGAACGGGGCATCGGTCTTCAGGTAGTCGATGATGAATTCGCAGGCGGCAAAGGCTTCGCCGCGGTGCGCCGCGCTGACGGCGACCAGCACGATCTGTTCGAGGGGTGCGAGCGGCCCGACGCGGTGGATCACCAGCGCGTTATACAGGGGCCAGCGTGCGCCGGCCTGCTCCACGATTTCTTCGAGCGCGCGTTCGGTCATGCCGGGATAATGTTCCAGCTCCATCTCGGACACATGCGAGCCGTCGTTCATGTCGCGCACGGTGCCGACAAAGCTGACGACGGCGCCGACGCGGGCGTCGCCCGCGCGCAGGCGCGCCAGTTCCGCGCCGAGGTCGAAGTCCCCGGCCTGCACCCTCACTTTACTCATTTGCCCTCCCGGCCCGTGCGCATGAGCAGCTGCTCGATGCGGTGCGCTGTGCGCTCGTCGGCCAGGGCCGGCAGCGCGCACAGCGCGTGCAAGGACCCAGTGCGCTGGCCCGGCTTGTTACCGGCCTTGAGGGTCGACTGCAAGGCTTCGACCTGGAGCTTCAGGCGGTCGCGCGCGAATTCGGCGCCGCTGTCGATGCCGGCCGCCACTTCCTGGCGCAGCAATTCGGCGAGCAGGGTCGGACGGTTCGCTTCGAGCAGGCGCGCATAGCCGGCGCGGTCGGCGTCCAGCGCATTCAGGGCCGCCTCGAAGCGCGCGTCCAGCACCGGATCGTAGTCGGGGCCGGCCGGCAGCAGCGCCGCCCAGCGCGCGCGCCAGTCGGCGCCGGAGATCTCCTGGCCCGGCTGGGCCAGCGAGTCCTCGAGTTCCTGGCAGGCGCGCAGCTTGTCGCGCAGGGCGCCGGCCAGGGCCAGGCCGGCGGCGCGACGCGACAGGTCGGCGTGGTGCTGGACGCGGGCGATGGCCTCGTGATAGCGCTTCTCGACGCGGGCTTCGTGGGCGCGCGGCACCGGACCGATCGCATGCCATTCGGCGGCGGCGTCGCGCAGCAGCTTGGGCGCGCTGGCGGCGGTGGCGTCGGCGGCCGCTTCCTCGAGCCGGGCGCTGAGCGCTTCCTTGGCCGCTTCGTGGGTCTTGCGCTCGGCATCAAGCGCATGCGCGGTTTCCTTGCGCCGCGCGAACAGCTCGTCGCAGGCGCCGCGGAAGCGCTGCCACAGCGCCTGCTCGGCCTTGCGTTCGAGCGGCAGCGCGCGCGCATGTTCCTGCCAGCGCGCCTGGATGTCGCGCAGATGGTCGACCGCGTGGCGGTCGTGCGGGTCGATCGCCAGCACTTCGTCGATCAGCTGTTCGCGTCCTTCGACTTCGGCCTTGCGCTGCTCTTCGAGCGGGCCTTGCAGCGTGGTCAGCGCGGCGCCGAACAGCTGGTCGAGGCGCTTCTTGTCCTTGCGGTCGATGGCGCCGAGATGGCTCCAGGCCAGGCGCAGGCGCTGCACCGTGCCGGCCACGTGCTTCCAGTCGGCTTCGCCCGATGCGAGGCGCGCGATTTCGGCGGAGGCCTCGGCCACGATCGCTTCGCCGCGCGCCGCGTTCGTATGGCGCTCGTCGGCCAGGTGGCGGAAATGGGCCGCGGCCGGCGCATAGGCGACCGTGCAGGCGTGGTCGAACCGTTCCCACAGGCTTTTCGGCGCGGCGCCCGACAGGCTGTCGAGGGCCTTCCAGCGCTCGCGCATGCTGCCGACTTTCTTGGCCAGCTCCGCCATCCCCAGGTTCTGGGTCGGCAGCGCTTCCACGGTCTTGATGAGTTCCTCGCGCGAGACGTTGCCGCCCCAGCGCGCCCAGTCGGACAGGCGCTTGAGTTCGGCGCGCAGGTGGGCCAGGCGGTCGGCCTGGGCGCTGGTGAGGCGCATGCCCTTGCCCTTGGTGTCCTTCAGCGACTTGTCGAGTTCGGCCGCGTGGGCGAGCGAACCCTGCTGCAATGCCGCTTCCAGCGCGTCCATGGTGTCGATGAAGGCCTGGTCGGCACCCTTGGCGGGCTTGGCGCGGCGCGCCTCGGCGCCGGGCGCGTCGGCCGACGGATCGCGGCGCTCGCCTTCCGGCAGTTGCTCCGCCGGACGTGGGGTGTGACCCGCTTCGCGCGTCTTGCGCACCGGCAGCGGCAAACTCGCCAGCAAGGCTTCGAAGCGCGCTTGCAAGTCGGTGCCGACGGGGCCTTCGGACAGCGCCGGCAGTCTCTGCCAGGCTTTTCGCAAGGTGTCGGCCTGCAGCTCGGTGACCGGTTGCGCCTGCCATTCGGCCAAGGCCGCTTCGCGCGCGGCCAGCGCCGCCTGGGTTTGTTCGAGCGTGGCCAGCAGGCCGGAGAGACGTGCGTGCTCGCTGCCGAATTCGGCCACCAGCGCGCGCGGCAGCGAGGCCCGCTCGGGTGCGGCCAGGGCGGTAGTCTGTTCGTCCATCATCGTCGCCAGGCTGGCGGCCATCTCGGCCGCGTTCAGGCCGGCCGTTTCCAGGCGGCGCAGCGCGCCCAGGCGGTCGATCATGGCGCGCTGCAACTGCACTTGCGCTTCCAGGCGGGCGCCGAGCTGGGCGCGCAGCGGGGTGAATGCATCGGCCAGTTCGGGGGCGACGATGATCGCCCACTTGCGGTCGAGATCGGCGACCTGGTTCGGCGTCAGGTGCTCGTCCGCCACCAGTGCCTGGGCCTGGGCTAGCATGGCCTGGCCGCGCGCCAGTTCGGCGTCGTGGTGGCGCAGCGCGTCGAGGCGCGACTGCATCAGTTTGGCGACACGGCGGTCGGTATTGCGGATCGCGGCATGCACGCGCTCGAGCGCGGCGCGGCTGTGGACCAGCTCGGCGGCCGACAGGCGCAATTCGGAAAATTCGCAGGCGAGGATGAAGTCGACGGCGCGCGCTTCGTCGCCGTCGAGCCCTTTCAGCTGCGCGGCCTGCTGCTCGCGCACGGCGGAGCTCGCACGTGCCGGCGCGGCGCCCGCGGCTGCCGGGTTCTTGTTCGATGCGCCGCCCTGCCCGCCGGACGCCGCCGGCGCCGGGGCGGACTTGGGTGGCACGGCCGCTTGCGCGCCGCGTGCGTTGCCCGTCTTGTCGCCCTGCCGCTTGAATAGGAATTCGAACATAGGAAAATCGCGCTTCCAAAACCCCCATCATAGCAAAGAACCATGAGGGTTTTTTCTGGCGTACCCGGCGCTCGCACGCTAATGCAGGTAGGCGGCGTGCAAACCTTGCCGATGAGCATGGTCGACACGGGTCGCGCGGCTGGCCGGCGGTGGCACCCGGCCGCGGTGTTCTTCGCGGTAGGCCTCATGCGCCAGCATTTGTTTGCCGACCGCGAACCAGGCCTCGCCGGCAATCGCGCCACGGGCAATCGGGAACAATTCGCGCTCCTCGCGGTCAAAGCGCAGTTCGAGCGAGGCGCAGAACCGCTCGACGGCCAGGCAGAAGGCGTCGACGCCCTCTTCCTCGTCGATGGCGCTCGAGGCAAGGCGGCAGGCCGCGCCGAGCGCTTCGGCCGCGCTGCGGCTGAGCATGTCGAGTTCGCACAGCAGCGGCTCGGCCCCGGCTCCGGCGCAGCGCAGGGCCGGCAGCAGGAAACGGTCGAGCTTACGGCCACGGCAGCCTTCGTAGAGATGGCGCAAGGTATCGCATACATAATCGGCCTGACCCTCGGTCAGTGCGCTCTGGCGGGCGTAGCTGTTCTGGACGAGCTGCTGGATGGCGTGCAGGCTGACCCGCATGTTCGTTTGTTCCACGGAAAGCGCAACGAGGGTATAGGTCGCAGTAAGCATTCGGTCTCCTCTCGGCGTCGTCAACGCGAGCGCATGCTCCGCAAGGGAACACGGCAGGGCTGGACACGATGGTTTTTAAACAGGCTGGGCGGATGTTTTTTCTTCTCTTCAGCCTGAAGGAAGTAGTAGTTTAAGGAGCAACGAAGGTGCGGGTTTGATCTGTATCAAACTCGGGGAACACGGCAATGCGGCATGCGTCAACCGCTCCAAACCCCATGCGTTGCGCCTGGGATGGCCCTACCAGCGGGCGCGGTAGTCCTCGGCCAGCCCCGCCAGCGCGGCGATCGGCACCTGCGGCGCGCCCGCATGCGCCTTGACCCAGCCGTCGAAACGGCCGACATGCTGGCGCATCCGGCTGCTGGCCACCAGCAGTTGCTTGTCGTCGCAACGCGTGCCCTCGGGCGTGAACCGCAGCGCCAGCAAACCGTCGCCGGTGCGCAGCATCCAGCTGGCATCGGCCTCGATCTCCACTTCCAGGGCACCCAGCGCGAATAAGCGGCCATCGAGCCAGAGCGCATTCTCGGCGTCGCCAAAATACCCGCTTTGCAAGTTGAAGCCGAGACGAGCGTCGTGGGCCGAGATCCAGCGCCAGGCGGTGCGCCGCCCCAGCAAGCCATTCGAGAAGTCGTAGCTGGCGATCCCGCCGCCGAGTTCATAGCGCCGTCCGCCCGCCTCCACCTGGCCGCTCAGCGCCAGCCCGGGCGACTTCTGGGTGCTGTGCACGCTGCCGCCGTCGAACACCGGACCAATCGCCAGCAGGCGCGGGCCGTCGCCGGCATACGCGGCATCGATCCGGAACCGGCCCGCGCGCAGCAGCAGGCGGTGCCCGCCGGCGCCCGCCGATTCGATGGCGATGCGCCGGCCCGGCAGCGTGAAGCGCGCCCCTGCGGCGACCGTCGCGCCGACCGTGGCGCTCAAGCCGGCCACGCCGAGCGGCGACATCGCGGCCACCACGCGCCGCGCGCGGCGGTCGAAGGCATACGCGAAGCAGGTATTGCTCCAGCCGATATCGACCACCGCCACGCTGCAAAACAGCTCGTCCGTCACCAGCGAGACGAAATGCCAGCGCTTGTGGTGCAGGCGCCGCCACAGGGCGCCGCGCGCCTGGGGCGGCGCCAGTTGCGCCCAGCTTGGCGGCCCCGCCAGGCCCTGGTAACGGCCGCAGCGCAGCCGCCCGTCCGGGCCGACGGCGTCCAGTGGAGCCGGCGCCAGCGTCATGCGGCCGCCGGCACCGGCTCGCCAGCGAGCAGCGCGGCCAGCCGTGCGCCGGGCGGCGCCGGTTCGGTGCGCAGCAGGCGCACTTGCGGGCAACCATGCCAGCGCGCGCAGCGCAGCAAGGCGCCGGCGACATCCTTCAGCAAGGCATCGCTGGCGCGTACGCCCGGCTCGAAGAAGACGGCCTTGAGCTCGAAGAGGCCGTCGCGCCGGTGCGCCTTGGCGTCGACGCGGGCCACGAGCTGACCGCGGCGCAGCAGCGGCAGCGTGAAATAGCCGTAGCGGCGCTTGGCCGCCGGCGTATAGCATTCCAGGCGGTAGTCGAAATCGAAGAGTTCGAGCGCGCGGCGCCGGTCCCAGACCACCGGGTCGAAGGGCGAGAGGATGGTGCTGAGCGTCGGCGTCAAGGCGCCGCCCGCGGCCTGCCGCGCCAGTTCGGCGTGGTCGGGGTGGATGTAGACCGGATCGTCCCAGCCGTCGACCCGGGCGCGCAGCAGCAGGCCCTCGTCGGCCAGCTGCGCCGGATCGACATGGGGCCGCCTGGTGCGGTGGTAATCCGCAATCCAGCCGGCGCGCGCCAGGCCCAGCGCCTTCACCGTGCGCAGCGCGAAGGTGCGCCGGACTTCGGGCAGCGCGGGCATCTGGCCGTCGTCCCAGCCCGGATGCACGCGCTCGGCCAGGTCATAGACGCGCTGGAAGTTGTGGCGGCGCGCGATCATCAGGGCGCCGGACGTAAACAAGACCTCCAGCGAGCGCTTCTCGGGCTTCCATTCCCACCAGCCTTGCGCCTTGGCGCCGGCCTTGCCGTCGGCGCGCTCGAAGTCGGACGAGCGCACCGGCCCGTTGGTGCGGATGTGGGCCAGCAGCGCGGCCACCTCGCCGGCCCGTTCGCGCATCCAGGTCGCCGAATATTTCCAGCCCATCGCGGCCGGGTCGAGCATGCGGTGGCGGTACAGGCCGTAATCGTCGCGCGGGATGAAACAGGCTTCGTGGGCCCAGTACTCGAACAGCTCGCCCGCGGCCAGCGCCGCATCGAGCCATTCGGACGGGTAATCGCCGAGCCGGCTCCAGAGCACCAGGTAAGGACTGCGCGCGACGACGCTGATCGTGTCGATTTGCAACACCTGCATGCGGCGAATGCTGTCCAGGACATCGGCCTGGACAGCCTTGCGCCGGCGCGGCTGCAACAGTCCCTGGGCAGCCAGGTGCAGGGCGCGCGCGGCGCCGATCGACAGGATAATTTCGCTCATGTAAATATTCTAATGAGGTTTCGCGCGCGGCGTTCCCGAAGTCGGGATTTTTTTGAACGCGCGCGCCGGCTGCGCTATAGTGCAGCCGTCCCCACCTCCCCTTGATCGATACCGCATGCGGCTGTTGCACACTTCCGACTGGCACCTCGGCCAGACCCTGCACAATTACGACCGGACCTACGAACACCAGTGCTTCCTCGACTGGCTGCTCGATACCATCGTCAGTGAAGAGGCCGACGCGCTCCTGATCGCGGGCGACATTTTCGACAACGCCAATCCCTCCTCCTCCGCCCAGCGCCAGCTGTACCGCTTCCTGCAGCGGGCCAGGGCGCGCATGCCGCATCTGCACATCGTCGTCATCGCCGGCAATCACGATTCCCCGGGCCGCCTCGAAGCCCCCGGCCCGCTGCTCGAAGCGCATGGCACCACCGTGATCGGCCATGTGGTGCGCGACCGCGACGGCGCGATCGATCTCGAACGCCTGCTGGTGCCGCTGATGGACAAATCGGGCCAGGTGCGCGCCTGGTGCCTGGGCGTGCCCTTCCTGCGCCCCGGCGACGTGCCGAAGACGGACGGCGAAGGCGACGCCTACCTGAACGGGATCGCCCTGCTCTACCGGCAAGCGTTCGCGCTGGCGCAGGCGCGCTGCAAACCCGACCAGGCGATCCTGGCCATGGGCCACTGCCACATGGTCGACGGCCAGTCCTCGGTCGACTCCGAGCGGCGTATCGTCATCGGCGGCACCGAGGCGCTGCCGGCCTCGATGTTCGATCCCCGAATCGCCTACGCGGCCCTGGGCCACCTGCACCTGGCCCAGCGCGTCGGCAAGAAGGACCACCTGCGCTATTCGGGCAGCCCGCTGCCGCTGTCGTTCGCCGAAGTCGGCTACCAGCACCAGGTGCTGCGCATCGATCTCGACGGCCCGGTGGCGAAGGAAGTCACGCCGCTGTTGGTGCCGCGCGCGGTCGAACTGCTGCGCGTGCCTACTAAACCGGCGCCGCTGGCCGAGGTGCTGGCCGCGCTGGAGGCGCTCGAACTCGATCCCGACCTGGCGCCGCAATGCCAGCCCTACCTGGAAGTGCGGGTCCTGCTCGACGGGCCGGAGCCGGGCCTGCGCGCCCAGGTGGAAAGCGCGATCGCCGGCAAAGCGGTGCGCCTGGCGAAGATCGAACCGACCCGCAAGGTGGTCACGCGCGACGACGGGGCCGACGCGCTGACGCTCGACCAGCTGGCGCAACTCCAGCCGGACGACATCTTCCGGCGCCTGTGGCAGCAGCGTTTCGGCGAAGACGCGCCGAACGAACAATTGTCTGCCTTTGCCGAACTAATGTTGCCTGGCGACGCGGAGCGCGCATGAAGATCCTGCGTATCGCGGGACGCAACCTGGCGTCCCTGGCCGGGGACTTTTGCGTCGACTTCGAAGCCGAACCGCTGGCATCAAGCGGCCTGTTCGCGATCTGCGGCCCCACCGGCGCGGGAAAAAGCACCCTGCTCGACGCCCTCTGCCTGGCCTTGTATGGCAACACGCCGCGCCTGCAGGGGCGCGGCAGCCGCGGCGCCCTGCCCGATGCGGGCGGCGAATCGGTCTCCACGCTCGATGCGCGCAACCTGCTGCGCCGCGGTGCGGCCGAAGGCCACGCGGAAGTCGATTTCGTCGGCAACGACGGCATTGCCTACCGCGCGCGCTGGAGCGTGCGGCGCTCGCGCAACAAGGTCAGCGGCCTGCTGCAAGCGTCGAACATGACCCTGCACCGGCTGCCGGAACTGGTCGCCCTGGGCGGCACCAAGACCGAGGCGCAAATCGAAATCGCATCGCGCATCGGCTTGTCCTTCGAGCAGTTCACGCGCTCGGTGCTGCTGGCCCAGAACGAATTTTCGGCCTTCCTGAAAACAGACGAGAACGAGCGCGGCGAACTGCTCGAAACCCTGACCGGCAGCGCCGTCTACACCGAGATTTCCAAGCGCGCCTACGAGCGCTACAAGCAGGAGCAGGACGCGGTGCGCCGCCTCACGCTGCGCCTGGCCGACCAGACCCCGCTGGCCCAGGAAGCGCGCGCCGAACTCGACGCCGGGCGCGCCGCCGCGGAGGTGGCGCTGCAAGCGCTCGACGCGCGCCGCGCCTTGCTCGAGGCCGAGCTGCGCTGGCACCAGGAAAGCGAACGGCTGCGCGTCAGCCAGGCGCAGGCCGACAGCTTGCTGGCCGAGGCGCGCGCCGCCGTCGACGCCGCCGCCGAGCGCCGCGTGCGCCTGGCCACGCTGGACGCGGTGCAGGCCGCGCGTCCCCTGATGGCGGAACTGGCGCGGCTCGATGCCGAACGCGCGCAGCTGGAAGCGCTGCTGGCCAAGGGCCAGGGCGAACTGGCCGCGGCCGTCGAGGCGGCGCGCCTGGCGCTGCAGGAAGTGCAGAGCGCGACCCTGGCGCTGGAGACGGCGGAAGGCGCGCAACTGGCGGCGTCCGCGCAACTCGACGCGGCCAAGGCGCTCGACGCCACCATCGGCACGCTGGCCGGCGCGCATGTGCAGCTGGCCGCCCGGCGCGAGGACACGGCGCTGGAGGCGACGCGTACCCGCACCCTGCTCGAACAGGCGGACGGTCGCCTGGCGCAAACGCGCGCGGCCGAACAGCGCAGCACCGACTGGCTGGCCGCGCAGCGCAAGCACGAGGCGCTGGCCGCGCAATGGCCGCGCTGGGACAAACTGCTGGTCCAGGCCGCGCACGCCGCCGCCGCCGAGGGCGACAACCTGGCGGCATTGGCCAAGGTGGAGCGCGCCCGCGTGAATGCGGCCGCGACCCTGGAAGCGGCGCTGGAGACGACCGAACGCGCCGGCGTGCGCATCGCCGAACTCGATGCCGCGCGCCAGGCCGCCGCCGCCGCGCTGGCCGGCTTCGACCTCGACGCCCTGGATGCGCAGCGTCAGGCGCTCGACACCCGGCGCGAAGCACTGGCCGCCGCCGCCCGCATCGCCAAGCTCTTGCAGGCGGCGCGCGAACACCTGGCCCGGACCGATGCCGAGACCGAACGTACGCGTAGCGCACGCGCGGCCATCGAGACCGGGCTGAACGCCGCCGCCGGCGCCGCGGCCGGTCTCGCCAGCGCCGCCGCGCAAGCCGAACACGCGCTCACGGCCGCCGAACGCGCCGTCGCCGGCAATGTCGAAGACCTGCGCGCCGCCCTGGCCGATGGCGACCCCTGCCCGGTGTGCGGCAGCGAAGCCCACCCCTACGCGCACCAGGACGCGCGCCTGCATGCGGTGTTCGACCTGCTGCGCGCCCAGGTGGGCGAACGCCGCGCCGAGGTGCAGGCCAACCTCGCGGAACAGGCCACGCGCCGCGCCCAATGCGAGGCCGCCGGCGAACGCCTGGCCGCGCTGGCGCAGGAACGCGCGGCGCTGCTTGGCGAGATTGGCGAACTCGAAGCGGCCTGGCGCGCCAGCCCGGTGGTGCTGGACGCGCCACCCGAGGGCGAGCGCAAGCCCTGGTTCGACGCGCAGAGCGCCGCAGTGACCGGCGCCCTGCTGGACAACGACACGCGCCAGCAAGCCGCGCGCCGCGCCTTGCAATCGCGCGAGGCGGCGCAAACGGCCTTCGACGCCGGCAATGCCGAGCACCAGCGTGCGCGCGAGCTGGCCCAGAACGCACGCGCTTCCCTGGCCACGCTCGAGAGCGAACACAAGACCTTCACGGCGCAGTTCGAGCGCGACCGCGCGGCGCTGGGCGCCCTGCTGGCCGAACTCGATCCCGTGCTGCTGGCCTCATCCGGCGCCGGCTGGCAGGACGCCTGGCGCCGCAACCCGGCGCAGTGGCAAGCCGCGCGCGCCGCCGAAGCCGCGGCGTGGACGGCGCAAGCGCAGCAACTGGCCGAGCAGCGCGCCGCCCTGGTGGCGCTGGACGCGGCGCAGCGCGAAGCCCTGGTCCGCGCCGAACACGCCGTCAACGCGGCGGCGGCGGCCGAGGACGGGTTCGCGCGCAGCGCAGCGCAACTGCACGAGCGCCGCACGGCACGCGCCGCCCTGTTCGAGGGCCGCGCCGTGGGCGAGATCGAGCAAGCCTTGCGGCGCGCCGTGACAAGCACGCGCGACACCCTGGCCGCGCGCCAGGGGGCGGCCGGCGAGGCCGCCCAGCGCGAAACCCGGGTGCGCAGCACGCTGGCGCAAGCGTTCGAGCGGATCGGCGCGCTGCAGGATGACGCGCGCGATGCCGCCGCCCGCCTGGCCGACTGGATCGAGGACTACGCGGGCCACCACGGCGCACGCGAGCCGGTGGAAAACCAGGCGCAGCTGGCCGGCCTGCTGGCCGTCGGCGCCTCCTGGCTGGGCGCCGAGCGCGCGGCGCTGGCCGAACTCGACGCGGCACTCAGCCGGGCCGCCACCGTGCTGGCCGAGCGCAGCGCCCAGCGCGCACTGCACGCGCACAGCGCCGCGCCGGATGGCGCCCTGGGCGACGGCGCGCTGGTGGCCGAGGCGCTCGACGCGGTACTGGCCGAACGCGGCGCCGTGCACGAACGCGCCACCGCCCTGCGCCTGCAGGCGGCGCAGGACGACGAACGCCGCGTCAAGGCGCAGTCGATGCTGGCCGAGATCGAGCGCCAGCAGGCGATCGAGGCGCGCTGGGGGCGCTTGTCGGAACTGATCGGTTCGGCCGACGGCAAGAAATTCCGCAACTACGCCCAGCAGTTCACGCTCGACGTCCTGCTCGGCTACGCCAACAGCCACCTGAACCAGCTGGCGCGCCGTTACCGCCTGGAGCGGGTCGACCATGCAGGCGCGCCGTCGCTGGCCCTGATGGTGCGCGACCAGGACATGGGCGGCGAAATCCGCTCGGTCAATTCGCTCTCGGGCGGCGAATCCTTCCTCGTTTCGCTGGCCCTGGCCCTGGGCCTGGCCTCGCTGTCCTCGAACCGGGTGCGGGTCGAGTCGCTGTTCATCGACGAAGGCTTCGGTTCGCTCGACAGCGAGACCCTCGGCGTCGCCATGGACGCGCTCGACGCGCTGCAGTCGATGGGCCGCAAGGTGGGCGTGATCTCGCATGTTCAGGAGATGACGGAACGGATCGCGGCCAAGATCCAGGTGCGGCCGGCGGGGGGCGGCAGCAGCGCGGTCAGCGTCGGGGTCTAAGGTACAATGGCGCCCTTTGCACCACACACTTCGACACCCATGAAACCCGCCCGCACCCTCACTTTCAAATGCGCCAAATGCGCCAAACCCGTCACGGTCTACCTGCAAAAGGTCTCGGCCTGCTCGCACATCCAGCCTTACCAGGGCATTTGCGGCTGCGGCGAGGTCAAGCGCCATGCGACGGGCAATCCGGATGCGGTGAAGTCCTTCGTCGAGTCGGCGGACGGCAACTGGCAGCACCATCATTGATATGACGCGCATCGACTGGGTGGAAAACGGCGCGCCGCGCTCGGCGCTGTGGCGTTCCGAGAGCGGCTGGCCCGCGCCGAAAAAAGTCGTGATCGCCGACGACACGATGACGGCCGACGCGGCCTACCGCCTTGCGCTCGACGGCACCGCCCTGCTCTGGCGCGGCGACTTCCAGAACGCGCGGCAGTTGCTGCAGGCGCTCGCGCGCCGCATCGACCATAAGGGTTCGCGTGCCAAGCGGGCGAAGACGAAGGTCGCGCCGACGCTGCTGGAGAGTTTCCACCGCCACCGCCTGGCGCAGCTGCAGCGTGCCCGCACGCTGGCGATGCTCTTGATCCCGTTCGAAGCCGACTATACGATCCCGCTGCGGCGCGCGCCCGACGTGCGCCAGGCCTGTAATGAAGCCTATGGCGCCGCGACCGAGCCGTTCGTGGTCTCGCTGCGCGAACTCCTCGGCCTGATCGGCGCCCACGAATGGCGCAGCAAGGGCGTGCCGATTGCGGCGCTGGACGACCGCATCCACCCCTGGTATGGCGTGTTCTCGCCGGTGCGCGGCGAATACGTCGAGCTGGTGGCGCAGGCCCCGCTGCCGAAGAAGACCGGTCTTGCCTTCGACATCGGCGCCGGTACCGGCGTGCTCTCGGCGGTGCTGGCGCGCCGCGGCCTGCGCCGCGTCGTCGCGACCGACATGGATGCGCGTGCGCTGGGCTGCGCGCGCGAGAACATCGCGCGTCTCGGCTTGACGCCGCAAGTCGAGATCATCGAGGCCGACCTGTTCCCCGAAGGCCAGGCCGACCTGGTGGTGTGTAACCCACCCTGGCTGCCGGGCAAACCGAGTTCCGCCATCGAACATGCGATCTATGATCCCGAGAGCCGCATGCTGCGCGGTTTCCTGGGCGGCGTGAAGGCGCATCTGGCGCCGGGCGGCGAAGCCTGGCTGATTTTGTCGGACTTCGCCGAGCATCTCGGCCTGCGTACGCGCGAACAGCTCCTTGGGTGGATCGCGCACGCGGGCCTGGAGGTCGCGGGCCGCCACGACGTGCGTCCGACCCACCCGAAGGCGCTCGACGCCGAGGACCCGCTGCATGCGGCGCGCAGCCAGGAAACGACCTCCTTGTGGCGTTTGCGCGCGGCCTGAAAACCTTTGTTTGCATCCTGCGGCGCGAAGCAGTACAATAGCGCTGCGGGGTGGAGCAGTCTGGCAGCTCGTCGGGCTCATAACCCGAAGGTCACAGGTTCAAATCCTGTCCCCGCAACCAAACACTAGTATTAAACAAGCCCGACTCTTGTAGCCGGGCTTTTGTTTTTGGGGCAGCGACGCAGGATGAGAGACAAGAAAGACAACGCCACGATTGACCTGCCGGGTTTCGAGCCGGCCGCGCCGCTCGACACCGGCAATGTCGAGTTTCGGCGCCCCGCACCCCGCTCCCGTCGCACCCTGAAGCAGGAACAGATTTCCCTGCTCGAAGAAACCGACACTTCCGGCCTGCCAGTCTGGCGCCGCGACGACAACCTTGATTTGACCGGCTTGCCGGTCTGGGCGCCGGCCTCCTAGTCCGGACATTCCGGCTGGAGGCCACATGACGACACCTTTCACGACGCTGCCGCTGGCATCGCAATTCCTCGACAACCTGAACGTCCTCGGCTACCACGAGATGACGCCGATCCAGGCCGCCAGCCTGCCGTCCGTGCTCGAAGGCCGCGACCTGATCGCGCAAGCGAAAACCGGCAGCGGCAAGACCGCCGCCTTCGGCATTGGCCTCTTGCACAAGCTGAACCCGGCCTGGTTCGCGATCCAGGGCCTGGTCATGTGCCCGACGCGCGAACTGGCGGACCAGGTGGCCGGCGAATTGCGGCGCCTCGCGCGCGGGGTCGGCAACGTCAAGATCCTGACCCTGACCGGTGGCGTCTCGATGCGCCCGCAAATCGCTTCGCTCGAACACGGCGCCCACATCGTCGTCGGCACCCCGGGCCGCATCCGCGACCACCTGGGCCGCGCCACGATCGACCTGTCGAAAGTGCAGACCCTGGTGCTCGACGAAGCCGACCGCATGACCGACATGGGTTTCTACGACGAGATCGCGGGCATCGTCTCGGCCTGCCCGCAGCGGCGCCAGACCCTGCTGTTCTCGGCGACCTACCCGGACGACATCCGCAACGCGACCGCCGGCTTCCTCAATGAGCCGATCGAGATCGCGGTCGAGAGCCAGCACGACGATTCCAAGATCGAACAGCGCTTCTACGAAGTCGGCTTCGACAACCGCGACGACGCGGTGGCGCGCCTGCTGCGCCACTACAAGCCGGTGTCGACCCTGGCCTTCTGCAATACCAAGGCCCATTGCCGCGAACTGGCCGACACCCTGCGCGACCAGGGCTTCTCGGCGCTGGCCCTGTACGGCGAACTCGAACAGCGCGAGCGCGACGAGATCCTGATCCTGTTCGCCAACCGCAGCTGCTCGGTGCTGGTGGCAACCGACGTCGCCGCGCGCGGCCTGGACATCGCCAACCTGGAAGCGGTGGTCAATGTCGACGTCTCGAAAGACGCCGAAGTCCACGTGCACCGCATCGGCCGCACGGGACGCGTCGACGCCTCGGGCCTGGCCCTGTCGCTGTGTGCCCCGAACGAAAAGAAATGGGTGCGCGCGATCGAGGAATACCAGAATACGCAAGCCTCCTGGTACAAGCTCGACGACCTGGGCGACTCGGTGCTGCCGGCCGAACCGGCGCCGATGGTGACGCTCATCATTGCCGGCGGCAAGAAGGACAAGCTGCGTCCGGGCGACGTGCTGGGCGCGCTGACCGGCGACGCCGGCCTCGTGAAGGAACAAGTTGGCAAGATCAATGTCACCGAATTCCAGACCTATGTGGCACTGGCGCGCGATGTCGCCGACTCCGCTTACCGGAAACTGAACGCCGGCAACAAGCTGGGGCCGGACTTCGGCAATTTCAAAGGGCGCAGTTTCAAGATGCGTTTCCTCGACGTTTAAGCCACACGATTGATTCAGGAGCGACGGAGTTGCTGTAAATCTGGCATAGTTTTGCTAAAAATAAACGTTTAGCAAAATGACCAGCCAAAACACATCGATTTACACGCACTTAGCAAGCGGCCATACCGTGCGCGACATCGTCGAGCACACCCCTGCGCTGGTCAACGAAGCCTGGTGCCGCACCCTGCTGCGCCATGCCCTCGATTCTCTCGAGCAGCAATACGCGAGCGGCGCCCCGCACCGCGCCATCACGCCGGACACGCTGGTGATGCTGGCCAACGGCGAGGCGCTGCTGCTGCCCTCGGCCGACGAGGCGCCTGCTTCCGCACCCGGCCTGCCGGCCGACCTGCACGCACTGGCGCTGGTGGTCCACTACGCCATCACGGCCGAGCTCCCCCCGGAAGGACCGCTCGGTCCGCGCCTGTACGACAATTACAGCGATCAATTGACCAGAGGCTTGGACAGCTGCCTGGGGCCGAACCGGCGCCTGCGCCCGAACACGGTCCAGGACATGCGGACCCTGCTCGGCATCGAGACCGGTGCGCTCGAAGCGCCGGCCGCGACTGAACAGCCGATTCCCGCGGCGCCGTTGGACGCCGTTGTCTTGCCGGCCGAGACGGTCGAACTGGCCGCAGCAAAGGCCCAGCCCGAACCGCTCAGCCTGCGCGAGAAAACCGAAGCCGGCATGCTGCGCAAAGCGGCCAGCCAGGACGACGCGCCGGCGGCCCCGATCCCGGCCGCGCGCAGGCCCGAACCCAGTGCACGCGGCGCCTTGCCGCCGCAGGACAGCGGCGAGCCAGCCCCGGCGCCACCGCGCAGGCCGTCCGCGGGAATCCCGCCGCCGACGCCGGACCGCACGCGCGGCAATACACCCGCCATGCAGCCGGCCACGGGCCGCAACGGTCGCGCCCAGCGCTGGGGCATGATCGCCGGCGCCGCCATCGTCGTGCTGGCCGCGGGCGGCGCACTATTTTCCTGGATGCAGCAAAACGATGCGCGCGACCTGGTGCCGCTGACGCTGCCCGCCCCCGAGCGCCCCGCCACCGGCCTGCACGCCGGCGAGACCGTCGTCGCGGCACCCGGCGCCAGCGGCACTGCGGACGCGGCCCCGGCCGCGCAGGCGACCCAGCCCGCCGAGACGGCCCCGGGCGCCACCGATACGGCCGCGGCGACGGCCGCCCTGCCCGCGTCCGACACGGCGCCGGCCACGCAAGCGGCGAACGACGCCATCATCAACGGCACCACCTATAAACTGCTGATCAAGCCCTGGGGCACGGTGTATGTCGACGGCGTCGACCGCGGCGTGAGCCCGCCGGTCAAGCGCCTGACGCTCGCTCCCGGCCAGCACACGATCCGGCTCGTCAACCCGAACTTCCCCGAGCACGTCATCACGGTCGATGCGGGCCTGCGCGAGACGGCGACCATCCAATACGATTTCAGGGCCCAGGCCCGCTAGAGGAAGCTGCCATGTCCACTACTCTTCCTGCCCGTTTGCTCGTCTCCCTGCTGGCCGCCGGCGTGCTGGCCGGCTGCGCCGAGATGTCACAGGTATTCGACCGCAATCCCGAGCGCAACCATCCCCGCACCAGGGTGCGCGAAGTCACCCGCGACGACACCCGCGCCCCGGCCCGCACCGAGGCGCGCGCCGATGCCCAGTCCGGACGCGACCAGGCCGCGCTGCGCGACGGCATCCGCCTGTACAACGAGGGCGATTTCAACGACGCCATCAAGCGCCTGGGCTCGGACGACATCCGCGCCAGTTCGCCGGCGCGGATCCGGGTGACGGCGCTGAAATACACCGCCTTCAGCTATTGCGTCACCTCGCGTCCGAAACAGTGCGAGCAGGCCTTCGAAAAAGCCCTCAAGATCGATCCCGACTTCACGCTCGAGCCGGGCGAAGAAGGCCATCCGCTGTGGGGCCCGGCCTTCGAACGCGCGCGGCGTAACTGAGCGGCTTCAGACCTTGAGGTTGACCGTGCGCGGGAAAGCCGGCGCGCGGCGGCGCCGGCTGGCCTGTTCGTAGGCGTAGGCCATGCCGATCAGGCTGGCCTCGCTCCAGGCGGCGCCGACAAAGGAGATGCCGACCGGCAGCCCGCGCGCGAAGCCGGCCGGCACCGTGATGTGCGGATAGCCGGCCACCGCCGCCGGCGACGAAAAGCTCATGCCGTAGTGGTCGCCATTGATGTAGTCGGTCAGCCAGGCCAGGCCGCCGGTCGGCGCCACCAGCGCGTCGAGCTTTTCTTCGCGCAGGATCTGGTCGATACCCTCTTCGCGCGCATAGCGCCGGTTGTTGGCCAAGGCCTCGCGATAGACCTTGGCGTCGAGCCCCGGCTTGGCCTGCGAGGCGATCAGGTGTTCCTGGCCAAAATACTTCATCTCGCGCGCCGCATGTTTCTCGTTAAAGGCAATCACGTCGGCCATGTTCTTGATCGCCGCGTGCGGGGCGTAGCCGGCCAGGTAGGCGGCCAGGTCGGGCGCGAATTCGTAGAGCAGCACCTCGGTTTCGGAGTCGCCGTACTTGTCGGTATTGGGCAGCTTGACGTCGACCAGGATCGCGCCCTGGGCTTTCAATACCGCCAGTTCGCGCTCGACGATCTCGTCGATGACCGTGCTGCCGCCGAAGAAATTACGCGCCACGCCGATGCGCTTGCCGCGCAAACCGTCCAGGCGCAAGGCGGCCGCGTAGTCGCCGACCTTGCCCCGGCTCTCGCCGGTGACCGCGTCGTCGGCGTCGGCGCCGGTCATCGCGGCCAGCATCAGGGCGGCGTCGGCCACGCTGCGCGTCATCGGGCCGGCGGTGTCCTGCGAGTGCGCGATCGGGATGATGCCGCTGCGGCTGACCAGTCCCAGGGTCGGCTTCAGGCCGACGATGCCGCAGCTCGATGCCGGCGAGACGATCGAGCCGTCGGTCTCGGTGCCGACCGCCAGCGTCGCCAGGCTGGCCGCGATCGCGGCGCCCGAGCCGGAGCTCGACCCGCTTGGGTTGCGGTCGAGCGCGAAGGGATTCCTGGTCTGGCCGCCGCGCCCGCTCCAACCGCTGACGGAATGGGTCGAGCGCATGTTGGCCCATTCCGATAAGTTGGTCTTGCCGATGATGACGGCGCCGGCCGCGCGCAGGCGCTCGGCGACGAAGGCGTCGCGCGTGGCGCGCACGCCGTTCAAGGCCATCGAGCCGGCGCTGGTACTCATCTTGTCGCCGGTGGCGATATTGTCTTTCAGCAGGATCGGGATGCCGTGCAGCGGACCGCGCAGCTTGCCGGCGCTGCGTTCGCGGTCAAGCGCATGGGCGATCGCCAAAGCATCGGGATTGAGTTCGATGACGGCATTGAGTGCCGGCCCGGCCTTGTCGACGGCGGCGATGCGCGCCAGGTAGCGCGTCACCAGCGTGTGCGAACTGGTTTTGCCGGCGGCCATGGCGGCGCCCTGCTCGCGCACGCCGGCGTCCAGCAGCGTATCGCCCGCCATGCGTTTGCTGGCCGCACTCGCCTCTACCGCCACACCGGCGACGGCGCCAGCGGCCACGCCGAATCGAACGAAATCCCTGCGATCCATGCTGACTCCACTATTGATAGTAAAGGAATAGCATAGCAGTGCTTTCTGTTAAGCACCATTCGAAGAAGAAATTGTACGGACGAAAAAAAACGCTGCCTGTGCGGGCAGCGTTCTTGTTCGACAGGCGCTCGGTCGGTGACGTCTTAGTTACGGACGACGCGCTTGTATTCGTTGGTGCGGGTGTCGATCTCGATCGTGTCATCCTGGCTCACGAACAGCGGCACCATGACGATGTGCTGGTGGGCTTCGATGGCGTTCTCGATCTTGGCTTCCTTCAGGACGTTGCCCGACGTGTTGCCCTTGACCGCAGGCTCCGAGTAGATGACCTGGCGCGCGATCGTGGTCGGCAGTTCGACCGAGATGGCCTTGCCGTCGTAGAACACGGCTTCGCATTCCATACCGTCTTTCAGGTAGTGCAGTGCGTCGCCCAGGTTCTCTTCTTCGATTTCGAACTGTTCGTAGTCGGCATCCATGAAGACATACAGCGGATCGGCGAAGTACGAATAGGTCACTGGCTTCTTGTCGAGCACGACGACGTCGAACTTGTCATCGCCGCGGAACACGTTTTCCAGTGGAGCATTGGTCAGAAGATTTTTCATCTTCCACTTGTAGGTGAAGCCCGTGCGGCTCGAGCCGTTGACATCGGAACGCAGCACGATAAAAGGCTTCTCATCAACCATGATGATATTGCCGACACGGATCTCTTTTGCGGGTTTCATAGGAGTCTGAGGTATCAAAAAAAGGGGTTGCAGTAACCGGGCATGATATCACGTAACAGATGCCGTGCCTACCGAAGTGAAGCGGCAAAGCCGAGCAGGTTCGATGCCAGGTCGCCGTTGTTCGACATTTCCGCTTGCCACAGGTCGGCGCGCGCCTCGATCGGTGCCTGGTCGGCGCGTAGTGCCGACCACAGCGCCGGCCAATCGGGGGCCTCCGGCAAGGCTTCGTTCCAGTGCAGCATGAAGTGGCGCAGGCTGTCGATCGCCGGCACGTAGCGCTCCAGGAAAGCACGGAGTTTCTTGTGGTGCAGCTGCTCGTCTTGCGGATAAATGTGCCAGACGAAAGGCTTGCCCGCCCACTGGGCACGCACCCAGGAATCCTCGCCGCGCACGAAGTTCAGGTCGCAGGCCCACAGCAGGCGGTCATAGTCCGGCTGCGGCACGAAGGGCAGCACGCGCACGGTCAGCGCGCCGCGCGTGGCAACCGCGCCGGCGCGCGCATCGGCGCCCAGGAAATCGGCCACGGCCTGCGCGGCCACGCCTTCCGGTACCAGGCAAGTGATTTGCTCGCTCCCACCCTGCCAGGCCGCGAAGAGTCCGGGAACGGGCGCCTGCGGATAGCAGAACAGCGAGACCGTAAAGGCGTCGATCTCGGCGTCCGGCAGGCCCAGACCATGCAGGAAGGCGCCCTTGCGCTCGGTGTGCGCCAAAAAGGCCAGGCGTGCCTGCGCCAGACCGGCTTCGCGCAGCAGGCCGCCCGTTTTTCCGGTAAAGCCGGGGAAAAAGAAATGCTTGGTCAGTTTCAGGCGCGGGTGCATCGACGGCAAGGTGTGGCAACCCTCGACCCATTCTTCCGCCGTCAGCCCTTCCAGGTTGAGCCAGACGGGGCGCGGCGTGCGGCGCGCCATCGCTTCTATATAGAGGGGCGGAATATCGCAGGCGAAAAACTCGATGACGATGTCGGCCACCTCGTCCGGCAGATAGGCGTCATCCTGGCCGCGCCAGTGGCGCACCGCGACGTTTTCCACCAGCTGGGAGTCGAGCGCCAGGTCGACCGCGGGACAGATGCGGCGAAAGCTTGCCAGGTCGTCGACCCAGAGCGTGACCGCCACGCCATGCTCGGCCTGCAACTGGCGCGCCAGGCGCCAGCAAATGCCGATGTCGCCGTAGTTGTCGACGACCTTGCAGAAAATCGCGAGGGATAACGGAGCGGGAGAAGCCATGGTGAGGATCGCTGGACGATAAAACGCGTAGAAAAGCAAAAAGCCGCTCAAAAGCGGCTTTTTACATGACTGGCGTCCCCACGGGGATTCGAACCCCGGTACTCACCGTGAAAGGGTGATGTCCTAGGCCTCTAGACGATGGGGACCTAAAACTATTTGCATTACTATACTACGATGCCAAATTCTTGGCGTCCCCACGGGGATTCGAACCCCGGTACTCACCGTGAAAGGGTGATGTCCTAGGCCTCTAGACGATGGGGACCCTGGACTTGCAGACTACTTTTGTTTTACGTGGTGGAGGTAAGCGGGATCGAACCGCTGACCTCTTGCATGCCATGCAAGCGCTCTCCCAGCTGAGCTATACCCCCCACGAGCAAACAACATCATACCATACTGCACTTGCTTCTACTACCGCTGCCGCTGGCGCAGCGCTTCGGCACAACCTCTGCCAAAACCTTGGCGTCCCCACGGGGATTCGAACCCCGGTACTCACCGTGAAAGGGTGATGTCCTAGGCCTCTAGACGATGGGGACCCTGAACTACCGATACTGCACTTCAAAGTGGTGGAGGTAAGCGGGATCGAACCGCTGACCTCTTGCATGCCATGCAAGCGCTCTCCCAGCTGAGCTATACCCCCCTGTACTGCTGAAGTGCGAGCATTATAGCGGGGGTTCTTGCATTACGCAAATACCGTTTTGCGTGATTACAAACCTTTGGCGACACGCGCCAAAACGGCTTCGCGGCCGAACAGTTCCAGCACCGCATCGATGGCCGGCGTTTGCAGCTGGCCGGTGACGAGCAGGCGCAGCGGCATGGCGATCTGCGGCATCTTCAATCCCTGGGCGGCGAGCACTTCCTTGAGCATGGCGGCCAGCGCCGCCTTGCTCCATTCGACCGTCTGGCAACGCTCGGCGAACAGGGCCAGGGCCGGACGCACGGCATCGGTCAGGTGCTGGGCCAGCAAGGCGGCGTCGGGCTGGGGCTGGCGGTAGAACAGCATGGCGGCGTCGGCCAGCTCCTTGAGCGTGTTGGTGCGGTCCTTGACCAGCGCCAGCACGCCGGGCAGCGCCGGGGCGCCGTCGAACTGCGCGCCCTGGCTGTCCATCTTCGGACGCACCAGGCTCGCCAGGCGTTCGTTGTCGGCCGCCTTGATGTAGTGGTTGTTCAGCCAGGCCAGCTTTTCGGGATTGAACTGGGCCGCCGAGGCGGTCAGGTGCTCGAGGTTGAACCACTCGGTGAACTGCTCCATCGAGAAGATCTCGTCGTCGCCATGGCTCCAGCCCAGGCGCGCCAGGTAATTCAGCATCGCTTCCGGCAGGTAGCCCTGCTCCGGGTATTCCATCACGCTGACGGCGCCGTGGCGCTTCGACAGCTTCTGGCCGTCGGCGCCCAGGATCATCGGCAGGTGGCCGTACTGCGGCAGCGTGGCGCCCAGCGCCTGCAGGATGTTGATCTGGCGCGGGGTGTTGTTGACGTGGTCGTCGCCGCGCAGCACGTGGGTGATCTGCATATCCCAGTCGTCGACCGAGACGCAGAAGTTATAGGTCGGCGTGCCGTCCGGACGCGCGATGATCAAGTCGTCGAGCTCCTTGTTGGCGATCGTGATCGGGCCTTTCACGACGTCGTTCCAGGTCACTTCGCCATCCAGCGGATTCTTGAAGCGCACCACCGGGGTCACGCCGGCCGGCACGTCGGGCAGCGTCTTGCCCGCTTCCGGGCGCCAGGTGCCGTCGTAGCGCGGCTTCTCGCCCGCGGCGCGCATGCGCTCGCGCATGGCTTCGACTTCGCTTGGGGACGAGTAGCACAGGTAGGCGCTGCCGGCCGCCAGCATGCCCGCGATGACTTCGCGGTAGCGGTCCATGCGCTGCATCTGGTAGAACGGGCCTTCGTCGTGCGACAGGCCGAGCCACTGCATGCCGTCCAGGATCGCCTGCACCGCTTCCGGCGTCGAGCGCTCGAGGTCGGTGTCTTCGATGCGCAGGATGAAGGTGCCGCCGAAATGGCGGGCATAGGCCCAGGAATACAGCGCGGTGCGCGCGCCGCCAAGGTGGAGGTAGCCGGTCGGGCTGGGGGCAAAACGGGTGCGGACGATCATGGCGAAAGGCAAAAGGGGAAAGCGGCTATTCTACCCCGATGCGCCGGAGGCGGACAGCGCCGCCGCCCGCCCGCGGCGCGCCATTTACGCGCGCTGCGCCTCCCGCAGTTCGCCGCGCCGTTCGTCGATATACGCGGCCAGCATCCGCACCGTCGGGTAATCGTAGAGCAGCTCGGCGCTGACCGGCACCGCGCTGGCCTGCTCGATTTCAAGCGCCAGCGGCACCGAGGCCAGCGAATCGATGCCCAGATCGCTGAACGGGGTGTCGTGGTTCCAGTCGGCGCCGATATCGGCGCGCGGCATGTCGGCCCCGGACCAGGTGCCGGGTGCGCCGCCCTCGCCCAGGCCGCCCTCGCGCAGCCAGCGGTCCAGGCAGGCGCGCACCAGCTCCAGGCTCGAGAGCGCGGCCTGCACAGGGACTTGCGATTCGACGCGCCGCGGCGGCGCCTGGCGCAGCAGCGCATCGAGCGCTCCCGCCTCCCCTGGCGCGCCCTGCTCGATATCGCCGATCGCCAGCGCATGGCGCGCCACCCGGGCCAGCAGCACGCTGCCGGACGGGCAGGCCGCGGCCATCGCGCGCTCGTCCCCGATCGTGCGGCGCAGGGCATCGAGGCGGCGCTCGGCCCAGCGCGCCGCATCGCCGCGCGCGCAGGCCACCAGCAGCGCCCAGGCGGCAAATTCCCCGTTGCGGCCATCCTGCCAGGCGCCGCTGCCCGGCGCCGGCAGGTTCGCCAGCAGCTCCAGATGTTCCGGCAAGCCGAAGCGCGCCAGCGCCTGGACCATCGCATTGCCCGGCTGGCGCACCAGCGCGCCCAGGTGGGCATACAGGGCTTCGCTCGGCCCTTCCAGGATCCGCAGCACGCGCGCGTCGCGCAGCAGTTGCGGCGCCAGGTTGTTCTCCAGGTAGCCGCGCCCACCCAGCATCTGCGCCAGGCGGTCGACCGCTTCCCACAGCAGTTCCGACAGCACGCATTTGCAGGCGCCGCAGGCGTCGAGCGGCAGCGGCGCGCCGGCGTCGATGCTGGCCGCCAGTGCGTCGACCATCGCTTCGCCCGCCTGGATCGCGCAATCGAGTTCGTGCAGGCGCAGCAGTGTCACCGGATTGTCGAGCAGGCGGCCGCCGGCGATCTCGCGCCGCGCCGCATAGCGTGCCATCAATTGAAGGCAGCGCTTCATCGCGCCCACGCACAGCGCGCCGATGCCCAGGCGCGCGAAGCCCATGGCGTCGTGGGCGACGTCCATGCCGGCACCGGGCGCACCCAGCACGTCGCCGTCGGGCACGAACACGGCGTCGAAGCGCAGCGCGCTTTGCGGCATCGCGCGCATGCCCATCGTCAGTGCTTCCGGTCCCAGCGACAGGCCCGCGGCGTCGCCCGGCACCAGTAGCGCCACCGTTCCCAGCGCGCGCCCGGCCGCATCGAAGGCGCGCGCGAACACGGTCAGCACGCCGGCCCAGGCGGCCAGTCCGATCAAATGCTTCTCGCCGTCCAGGCGCCAGCCGCCGTCGACCCGCTGCGCGCGGCTGCCGATCGCGCGCGGGTTGGAGCCGGCCTGCGGCTCGCTGAGCGCGTAGGCGGCCAGCTGGCGGCCCGCGGCCAGCGCCGGCAGCCAGTGGCGGCGCAGCGGGTCCGGCGCGTAGCGCAGCAAGGGCCGCAGGCCGAGGCCATTGTGGACGCCAACCAGCGTGGCCAGCGTCAGGTCGATCGCGGCCAGCTGCGCCATCACGCGCACCAGGTCGATCGTGGTCAGGTCGAGGCCACCGGCGCTGCATGGCGCCTGCAGTCCCAGCAGGCCGCGCTCGCCGAAGTCGAGCAGGACATGGGGCGCCAGCGAACGGCGTTCGTCGGCCAGGCGCGAATCGAGCCGGCGCGGCGCGTAGGCGCGCAGCCAGGCGATGACGGCATCGGCGCGCGCCGCGCTGCCGTCGGACGGCGGCGCCAGCGCCGCCAGCGGCACCAGGGCGCCGCCTTGCAACAAGGCCTTGCAGCGCGCGCGCTGGACCTTGCCGCTGGTGGTGCGCGGGAAAGCGCCGGGCGCGACGAAGGCCAGCGTGTGCAGCCCCAGGCCGGTGCCGGCCGCCACCGCCGCCCGGATCCGGCGCGCCGCCGCATCGAGATCGCCCCCGCGCGCCAATGCGCGGCTCACCTCGACCACCAGCGCCAGGCGCTCGCCGCCATCGCCGTCGAGCGCGAAGGCGGCGCAGCAGTTCGGCGCCAGCTCGGCGCAGGCGGCTTCGGCCAGCGCTTCCACGTCCTGGGCGTGGATCTTGCGGCCGTTGACGACGATGACGTCCTTGCGGCGCCCGGTAATATAGAGCTCGCCCGCGTGCATGAAACCGAGGTCGCCGCTGCGCAGCCAGCGCGCCCCGGCCAGGTGCGCCGGCGCGGCGCCGATGCGCAGGCCGAACAGGCGGGCACTGTCCTGCGGGCGGGCATGGTAGCCGCGGGCGACGCCCGCGCCGGCGATCCAGAGTTCGCCGACCTCGCCCTCCTCCGCCAGCACGCTGCGCGCGGGATCGACCACCGCCACGGCGACGCCCGGCGCCGCCGGGCCACAGCTGACCAGCGCGCGGCTGCCCGCCTGGCCGGCCGCCGCTTCCAGCACGGCGCCGCGCTCGAGCGCGTCCGCATCCAGCGTCAGCACGCGCGGCGCGCGCGCGCGCGGCCCGCCGGCCACCAGCAGCGTCGCCTCGGCCATGCCATAACAGGGGAACAAGGCTTCACGCCGCAGTCCGCAGGCGCCGAAGGCCTCCAGAAAGCCGTCCAGCGTCGCCGCGCGCACCGGCTCGGCGCCGTTGTAGAGCACCTTCAGGCAGGAGAGGTCGAGTCGCGCTTTTTGCGCCTCGTCGACCCGGCGCAGGCACAGGTCCCAGGCGAAATTCGGCCCGCCGCTGCAGGTGGCGCGGTAGTGGGTAATGGCTTCCAGCCAGCTCGCCGGCCGGCGCAGGAAGGTGCCCGGCGCCATCAGCACCGAGCGAAAGCCCAACGCCAGCGGCGCGCAGATGCTGCCGATCAGGCCCATGTCGTGAAACGGCGGCAGCCAGCTGACCATGACCGTCCCCAGGCTGAATCCGAAGGCGCTGCCGATGGCGGCGACGTTGGCGCCGATGTTCGCGTGCGTGACTTCGACCCCCTTCGGCTGCCCGGTCGAGCCGGACGTATATTGCAGGAAGGCGACCGTATCGAGGCGCGGCACGGGCAGGCGCGCGGGGTGCGCGTCGCCGACGCCAAGCAGCAGCGGCAGCGCGCAGTCGGCGCGCTCGAGCGCCGCCGCCGTCGTGGCCTGCGTCGCCGGCGCGCAGAGCGCGAACGCAGGCGCCGCGTCGCTCACCAGCGCGGCCAGCCGGGCGGCGTCGCGCGCCCGGTTCGCGGGCGCGGCCGGCACGGCGACCAACCCCGCCGCCAGGCAGGCGAAGAAAGCGACGATGAAGTCGATCCCCGCCGGATACAGCAGCAAGACGCGGTCGCCGGCAGCGGCCTGGCCTAGCATGTGCGCGGCCAGCGCGTCGACGCGCGCGGCCAGTGCGGCGTACGCGATGTGCTCTTCGCCGCCGTCTTCGCGCAGGAAGGTGTAGGCGATGCGCCCCGGCGTCTGGCGCGCCCGGGCGCGCAGCAGCGCCGGCAGGGGTCCGGCGGGTCCGGATGCGTCAGCCACGGGCGCGCTCCCGCGGCCAGGGCTGGCGCGCCGGCTCCACGCCCAGCGCCGCCCCCGCCTCGCTCACCGCCGCGCCGATCATGCGCGCCCCCTGGCGCAGCTGCGCCGGCCGGTGACCGGCCATCACCTGCAGGCGCAAGCGCGCCGCCCCCAGCGGCACGCCGGGATACTCGACGGCGTTGACGAACACCCCCTCGCGCGCCAGCGTGCGGCCGGCCAGGCGCGCCACCTGTTCGCTGCCGATCCAGAGCGGGACGATCGCCGAGGGCACGCCCAGGCAGCGCATGCCCGTTTCGGCCAGGCCGGCGCGCAGCGCGGCGGCGTTCTGCAGCAGGGCCGCGCGCAGCGTATCGCCTTCGCCGCTGGCGGAGATGCGCAAGGATTCGAGCACGCAGGCCGCCTGCACCGGCGAGAGCGCATTCGAGAACAGATGGGGGCCCGCGAACAGCTGCAGCTGGCGCTTGACCGCGCGCGTGGCGCCGGCGACGAAGCCGCCGTTCGAGGCGAAGGTTTTCGAGAACGCGCCCATCACCAGGTCGACCTTGCCCAGCATCGACTGCTCGCCCAGGCTGCCGGTACCGCCCGGACCGAGCGCGCCCAGGTCGTGCGCGACGTCGACCAGCAGCGTCGCGTTGTACTCGCGGCACAGGTGCTGCATCAGCGGCAGGTCGGGGACGTCGGCATCCATGCTGAACAGGCCCTCGGTGACCACCAGGATGGCGTTCTCGGTGTCGCGCGCGCGGATCGCCGCCAGCAGTTCGCGCACATGGCCGGTATCGAGGTGCCGGTGCAGCACCACGTTGCGCGTGGCGGCGTTCGCACCCTGGCGCAAGGAGGCGTGCGCCAGCTGGTCGACCAGCACATAGTCGCGCGCATGCACCAGCGCCGTGATGACCCCGAAGGCGGCGCCCCAGCCGGTCGGGAACAAGGTGACATGATCGAAGCGCAGCAGTTCGCCCAGCGCCGCTTCCAGCGCCAGCGACAGCCGGCTGTTCCCGAGCAGGACGGCCGAACCGGCGCTGTGCGGACCGGCGTCGGCCAGGGCCGCGCGGGCCGCGTCACGCACCGCCGGGTGCGAGGCCAGCGACAGATAATCCTGGGAGGCGAAATTGATGCCGCGGGTGGCCGTGCCGGGCGCGGCGCCCTCCTCGTGCACCTTCGATTCCGACGCCGGGGCGCCGTCCAGCGCACGCGCGTATTGCCAGACGCCGTGCGCGGCGCGCAGCCGGCACCAGGCGTCGAGCGCCTCGGCCCGGCGCAGCAGGTTGGCGCCGCGCGGCTGCGCGAACTGGGCGACGCTGCCGCGTAAGGCGCCGGACGCTTCCAGTTCGGCGATATCGGCGGTCCGTTCGAAGACGATCGTTTCCTCGTGCACGGTGTACTCCTCGATGAGGTAGAAGAAAATCAGGCGGGAACGAGCTGCGCCTGGGCGTCGGCCTGGCGCGCCAGCAGCGCGCCGACCTGCTCCGCGGGCAGCGGACGATGAAACAGATAGCCCTGCGATTCGTCGCAGCGCATGGCGCACAGGTCGGCCAGCTGCTCGGCCGTTTCGACGCATTCGGCGATCACCTTCAGGTCGAGCCGGTGCGCCATCGCCACGATCGCCTCGGCGATCGCATACGGCCGGGCGCGCGTGCTGGCGCCCAGGCGCCGCACGAACAGGCCATCCATCTTGAGGATGTCGAACGGCAGTTCGGACAGATAGTTCAGGCTCGAATAGCCGGTGCCAAAGTCGTCGATCGAGACCAGCACCCCGGCTGCGCGCAGCTCGCCCATCACATGGCGGTTGGCGTCGAGGTCGTCGATCAGCACGCCCTCGGTGATCTCCAGGTCGAGGCAGCCGGCGGGTAAGCCCGTGGCCTCGACGATCTCCAGCACGCGCGCGGCGATGCTGGGGGTGCGCAGCTGGCGTGCCGACAGGTTGACGGCCGTCTTCACGCCGGGCAGGCCGGCATCGCGCCAGGCGCGGTTCTGGGCACAGGCGGTGCGCAGTACCCAGTCGCCGATCGGCACGATCATGCCGGTTTCCTCGGCCAGTGGAATGAAGCGGCCCGGATCGATCCGGCCATACACCGGATGCTGCCAGCGCAGCAGCGCCTCGACCCCGACGATGCGGCGCGTGGCCAGGTCGACCTGCGGCTGGTATTCGAGGAACAGCTGGCCGCGCGCCAGCGCTTCGCGCAAGCCGTTCTTGAGTGCCAGGCGCTCGCTGTGCGGCGCGCAGGCACTGCACGAGTACAGCTGCACGCTGTTCTCGCCCCAGGCGCGCGCACTGCGCATGGCGATGTCGGCGCGTTTCAGCAATGCGTCGAGGTCGCAATCCTCGGCCGGATACAGGGCCACGCCAACCGACAGCGTGACGAAGCAATCGCGCTCGCCGGTATTGAGCGGCAGGGCGAAGCGGCCGAGGATTTTTTCCGCGACCTGGCGCGCGTCGTCCTCCTCGGCCACGTCCTCCAGCAGCGCGATGAATTCGTCGCCGCTCCAGCGCGCCACGGTGTCGCAGTCGCGCAGGCAGTCGCGGACGATGGCGCCGGCCTGCACCAGCAGCGCGTCGCCGGCCTCGTAGCCGAGGGCGTCGTTGACTTCCTTGAACTTGTTGATATTCAGGAGCAGCAGCGCGACCAGCCGGCGGTTGCGGTCGGCGCGGTCCATGGCATGGCGCAGGCGGTCGCGCAGCAGGCGCCGGTTCAAGAGGCCCGTGAGCTGGTCGCAATGGACGCCATCGAGGATGCGCCCGACGCTCGAACCGAGGTCCTTGAGGTCCGGCGTCCCCGGCGCGTTGGCGCGCAGGGCCACGGCCAGCGGCTCCTCGCGCTCGCCGTGGCACAGCACCCGGTTGCGTCCGCTCGACTTGGCCAGGTAGAGGGCCTCGTCGGCGCGTCCGACCGCCAGCCCGATGGCTTCGCCCATGCGGTACTCGGCCACGCCGATCGACACCGTCAGGGCGATCTCGCTGCCGCCTTCCAGGCAGCGCATCTCCTCGATCGCGGCGCGCACGCGCTCGGCCAGCACCAGGGCGTCGCCCGGCGGCGTCTCGGGCAGCATCAGCAGGAATTCCTCGCCGCCATAGCGCCCGAAGCTGTCGCTGCCGCGAACCTGGCCCTGGACCACGCTGGCAAAGGCGCGCAGCACGGTGTCGCCCGCGCTATGGCCCCAGGTGTCGTTGATGCGCTTGAAGAAATCGATGTCGAGCAGGCACAGGCAGAAGGCGCGGCCGTTGCGGTCGCTGCGCTCTTTTTCCTTTTCGATCAGCTCGAGCAGGTAGCGCCGGTTGTGCACGCCGGTCAGTTCGTCGCGGATCGCCAGCTCGTTGATCGTGCCGAGCGCCTGTTCGAGCTTGACGAAACCCTGGGTCTTGGTCAGTTCGAACAGCAGCGCGAAGACCAGCACGACCACGAACAAGCCGAGGTGGCAGATCAGGTAGAGCAGCGCCATGTCCGACACCGGGTGGCTGGGCAGTAGGTTATTTGCACCCGGCAAGGCGTAGATCGCGACGGCGGCGCCGCAACTGAGGGCCAGCCAGAACAGCGCGCTGGCCACGCCGCCCAGGAACATCGCCACCAGCGGCGCCGTGATCAGCCAGCTGGCCGTCGGTGCGCCGATCCCGCCCAGGTGATAGCTGAGCCAGGTGAAGTTGAAGAACAGCGCGCACAGGAAAAGTTCGCGCGCGGCCCAAATGCTGCCGCTGGCGCGCAGCAGCAGGGGCGAGCCTAGCATGCCGGTGCAGCACAGCAGGATCTCGATGGCGGCCGCGTTAAAGCCCAGCAGGTGGTAAGCCAGGGCATAAAACGGCCCGGCGGTGCCGGCCAGCAAGGCGGCGTTGACGACGTTTTCGGCCCGGGTGCGGGCGCTCGGCGCCTGGTTCAACAGGTCGGCAGGAATGAACCAGTGGTTCGCGCCCAGGTAACGGTCGCTCCATCGCGCGCAGGTGCTGTTCATGTGGTGTCGGTCCGGCCGCAGGGCCGCTAGGCGAGTCAGTCCAAACGCCAGTGTAGGAAGGAAATTTCCCACAGACTTTATTTTTGAGCAGATAGAACGCGGAAAAACATGCGCGCAACGCTTGACAAGAAAAAACGGGGTATCGGCAGGGAGCGGCGTTCACACGCATAAAAAAAACGCGTGGAGTCCCGACTCCACGCGGTTAGCTCCCTGCTGGAACGTCAGTCGTTCTTGACCACGATACTCGGGAACTTGCTCGTCATGTCCTTGGCCCGCTCGGCCACCTTGACGGCGACCTTGCGTGCGATTGCTTTATAAACGGCGGAAACCGCGCCATCCGGATCGGCCACCACGGTCGGGCGGCCGGAATCGGTTTGTTCGCGGATCGACATGGTCAAGGGCAGCGCGCCGAGGAAGTCGACATTGAAGTCCTTGCACATCTTTTCGCCGCCGCCGTGGCCGAAGATGGCTTCGGTGTGACCGCAGTTCGAGCAGATATGGGTGCTCATGTTCTCGACGATGCCGATGATCGGAATGCCGACCTTCTCGAACATTTTCAAGCCCTTGCGTGCGTCGAGCAGCGCGATGTCCTGCGGCGTGGTGACGATCACGGCGCCCGTGACCGGCACTTTCTGCGACAGCGTCAGCTGGATGTCGCCGGTACCCGGCGGCATGTCGACGATCAGGTAATCGAGGTCGCGCCAGTTGGTTTGCTCGAGCAGCTGCTGCAAGGCCTGGGTGACCATCGGGCCGCGCCAGACCATCGGCTCGTCCGGATCGATCATGAAGCCGATCGAGGACACTTGCACGCCGTGGTTTTCCAGCGGCTCCATGGTCTTGCCGTCCACGCTTTCCGGACGCGCATTAATACCGAGCATCATCGGCTGCGAAGGACCGTAGATGTCGGCGTCCAGGATGCCGACGCTGGCGCCCTCGGCGGCCAGGGCCAGCGCCAGGTTCACGGCCGTGGTCGATTTGCCGACCCCGCCCTTGCCGGACGCGACCGCGATGATGTTCTTCACATTCGGCATCACCTTCAGGCCGCGCTGCACCGCGTGCGACAGGATCTTGACCTGGACGCTGACGCTGACGTTGCCGACGCCGGGAATGGTTTTCACGCCATTGACGACCATGGCGCGCAGCAGCGCGACCTGGCTTTTCGCCGGATAACCGAGTTCGAGGTCGAGCGCGACGTCGGCGCCGTCGACCTGGATGTTCTTGATCGATCTGGAGGACACGAAGTCCTTGCCCGTATTAGGATCGATGACCTTTGCTAATGCGGCCTTGACGTCGTCTGCAGTGATGCTCATGTATTTCTCCAATGTGATGGGCGCAGTGTAGCAAAAAACGCTCCAACTCTTATTGTCGGATTGGCAAATCCAGGCAATACCCCTCCTGCGCGTAGGTTCTCCGGGCCATCCGCTGGTAAAATGTTTTCTTTCATTCTTCCAATAGCGTTTCGACCATGACCCGCAAGCTGTTCGTCACTACCGCCCTGCCCTACGCGAATGCCGCCTTCCACATCGGCCACATGATGGAGTACATCCAGGCCGACATCTGGGTCCGCTTCCAGCGAATGCAGCGCGATGGGGACGTCAAGCGGCAGGTGCATTTCGTCTGCGCCGACGACACCCACGGCACCCCGATCATGATCGCCGCCGAAAAGGAAGGCATCACCCCGCAGGAATTCGTGGCGAAGATCGCCGCCGGCCGTGCCCAGTACCTGGACGGCTTCCATATTGCCTTCGACAACTGGTATTCGACCGATTCGCCGGAAAACGTCGAACTCTCGCAGGGCATCTACCGCAAGCTGCGCGACGCCGGCCTGATCGTCACGAAAACCGTGGACCGCTTCTACGACCCGGTCAAGGGCATGTTCCTGGCCGACCGCAACATCAAGGGCGAGTGCCCGACCTGCCACGCCAAGGACCAGTACGGCGACAACTGCGAAGTCTGCGGCGCCGCCTACCAGCCGACCGAACTGATCAATCCGTTCTCGGTGTTCACCGGTTCGACCCCGATCCTCAAACCCTCGGAGCAGTATTTCTTCAAGCTGTCCGACCCGCGCTGCTACCACTTCCTGAAGGAGTGGCTCAATACCCCGGGCCGCCTGCAGCCGGAAATGGTGAACAAAGTCTCGGAGTGGCTGGGCGAAGGCGGCGAAAAGCTGGCCGACTGGGATATTTCGCGTGACGCGCCCTATTTCGGCATCCCGATTCCCGATGCGCCGGGCAAGTTCTTCTATGTGTGGCTGGATGCGCCGGTCGGCTACCTGGCTTCGCTGAAGAATTATTTCGACAAGCAGGGACTCGACTTCGAGGCCTTCCTGAACGATCCGCAGGCCGAACAAGTCCACTTCATCGGCAAGGACATCGTTTCCTTCCACCTGCTGTTCTGGCCGGCGATGCTGAATTTTTCCAGCCACCCGATCATCGACAAGCTGAAAGTTGCCGTCCACGGCCACCTGACCGTGAACAACGAAAAGATGTCGAAGTCGCGCGGCACCGGCATTTCGCCGCTGCGCTACCTGGAACTGGGCATGAACCCCGAATGGCTGCGCTATTACCTGGCCTTCAAGCTCAACGCGAAAGTCGAGGACCTCGACTTCAATGGCGAGGATTTCGTCGCCCGCGTGAATAGCGACCTGATCGGCAAGTACGTGAACATCGCCAGCCGCTGCGCCGGCTTCATCGCCAAGAAATTCGACGGCAAGCTGGCCGCGTCGCTGTCGGGCGGCGCCCAGGCCTGGATCGCGAAAGCCTTGACGGTCGATGGCGCCGAGCGCCAGGCCTCGATCGCCGCCAGCTTCGAGTCGCGCGACTATGGCCGCGCGCTGCGCGAGATCATGGAAATCGCCGATGTCACCAACCAGTTCGTCGACGAAAACAAGCCGTGGATCCTGGCCAAGGACGAGACCAGGCTGGCCGAACTGCACGATGTCTGCAGCACCGCCCTGATCCTGTTCCGCCAGCTGACGATCATGCTCTCGCCGGTGCTGCCGCAAGTGGCCGCGCGGGTTGCCGAATTCCTGGGCGACAGCGCCCTTTCCTGGGCCGATACCCAGGGCGATGCCGTCCACGGCACGATGCTCGGCCGCAGCATCGGCGCCTACAGCCACCTGATGCAACGGGTCGACGCCAAGATGGTCGAGAGCCTGTTCGACAAGCCGGCTGCCGTTGCCGCGCCTGCCATCGTGTCCGACGCCAGCCTGGCCGTTGCCGCCCTGGCGCCGGCGGATGATGCCCCTGCCGCAGCCGCCGGCATCGAAGAACTCGCCCCCGAAATCTCGATCGACGACTTCATGAAGATCGACCTGCGCGTGGCCCGCATCGTCAACTGCGAACACGTCGAAGGCGCCGGCAAGCTGCTGCGCCTGACGCTGGACGCGGGCGAAGGCCGCCATCGCAACGTGTTCTCGGGCATCAAGTCGGCCTTCAAGCCGGAAGAGCTGGTCGGCAAGCTGACGGTGATGGTGGCCAACCTGGCGCCGCGCAAGATGAAGTTCGGCATTTCGGAAGGCATGGTGCTGTGCGCCTCCGCCGCCGACGAGAAGGCCAATCCGGGCCTGTACCTGCTCGACCCGATGGCGGGTGCCACGCCTGGCATGCGCATCCGCTGAACCGCGTGCGCATCCGTAAAAGCGCCCCGGGCCAAGCCGTTCCCGGGGCGCAAGGCGGCGTTATAATGCCGTTTTTCCCAAGAAACAAGCGCCGCAGACGCCCCTACACACTCCTTTGAGAAGGTAGAAAATAATATGACCGAACTGAATCCCCTGCGCCACATCCCGACCGCCAACGTATTTCGCAAGGGCGATGTCTTCGTCCTGTTCGGCGAGCTGTTCGGCCGCGGCTATGTGAATGGCCTGATCGACGAGGCGCGCGCCGCCGGCATGACGATGGTGGGCATCACCGTCGGCCGCCGCGACGAGACCGGCGCCCTGCGCGCGCTGAGCGCCGAAGAACACGCGGAAGCGGAAGAAAAACTGGGCGGGCGCATCATCAACGTGCCGCTGATGGCCGGCTTCGACATGGACGCCCCGGAAGGCGAGCAAAACCCGACCGAGATGCTGGCCGGCGTCAAGCTGAAAACCTGGCAGGACGACAAGCTGGACTGGGAAAAGATCGAGCGCTGCCGCGAAGCCGGCGTGCGCCGCTTCACCAGCAACGCGGCCCTGGTCATGGGCGAGATCGACAAGCTGATCCCGGAAGGCGCGAACGTCTTCTTCGCCCACACCATGGCCGGCGGCATTCCGAAGATCAAGGCCTTCCTGGCCATTGCCAACCGCATCTACAAAGGCCGCGGCGAGCGCTTCGAATCCTCGCGCGCCCTGCTCGATAGCGACCTCGGCAAGCTGATCCTGATGAATTTCGACGAAGTCACGGCCAACACGCTGAAATACCTGATCGATGCATCCGCGCCGATCCGCGAGCGCGTGACCAAAGCCGGCGGCGAAGTGCGCTACACGGCCTACGGCTACCACGGCACCGAGATCCTGATCGGCGGCGACTACGTCTGGCAGACCTATACCAACTACACCCAGGGCTATGCCAAGATGCGCCTGGAAAGTGTGGCCGAAGCGGCCTGGAAGTCGGGCATTGCCGCGACCGTGTTCAACTGCCCGGAAATCCGCACCAATTCGTCGGACATCTTCGTCGGCGTCGAGCTGTCGCTGTTCCCGCTGCTGACCGCGCTGAAAAAAGAAGGCGGCGGCGCCTGGGCCGACCAGCAATGGCAGATTTGCCAGGACCTGCTGGGCGAAGGCACCTCGCTGCAGTCGCTGCTCGACACCATTGAACAGTACAACAACGACACCACCAGCGCCGAGTTCCGCAACTTCGAAGCCTGGCCGATGGACAACACCCCGGCCCTGGCCGACGTGATGATCGGCACCTCGGAAGCCATTACCGACCTGCACAAGGACAAGAAGGCCCTGATCACGGACCACCTGTCCTCGCTCGTGCTGGAAGGCGCCGGTCCGCTGATGTTCCATGGCGCTTCGGAAAAGATTGCCCCGGTGCTGTGGCTGAACCACGACATCATCGCACGCCAACTCAACGCGCTGCACCCGTAACCCTTGACGCCGGGCGGCGTGGGCAGAACAATCTGCCTCGCCATCCCGGCTCTCTTTTTATCAGTCAAAACAATGCCTAAATTTACCGGTTACGTATCCGACCACACGAAGTTCATCGAAGAGTTGAAGTCGAAAACTCCGGGTATGGAACAGCGCCAGCAAGAAGGCCGCTCCCTGTTGTGGGACAAGCTGCCGATCTCGCTCGACGAAGAAGCGCGCACCAAGGAGTCGCGCCTGCGCCAGAACGCCTATCCGTACCAGAACAAGTTCTAAAGGCCACCAGGCATGCCGCCGGAGCAGGCCGCGCCGGAAGCACCGGCCGAGCCCCTGATCGATGATGGCGCCGCGGCGCCCGCAGCGACGCCCGATTCCGCCGGCCTCGACGATGCCGCCGCGGCTGCGATCGCGCGCCTGTACGGCGAGCCGATGCTGCGCATGCCGACCGACCTGTACATTCCGCCGGACGCCCTCGAGATCTTCCTCGATGCCTTCGAAGGTCCGCTCGACTTGCTGCTCTACCTGATCCGCAAGCAGAATTTCAACATCCTCGACATCCCGATGGCGCAGGTGACCCTGCAATATCTGGTGTACGTCGAGCAGATCCGCAAGAGCAACCTCGAACTGGCGGCCGAATACCTGCTGATGGCGGCGATGCTGATCGAGATCAAGTCGCGCATGCTGCTGCCCAAGCGCGAGAACGAGCTGATCGAGGACGCCGGCGACCCCCGCGCCGAACTGGTGCGCCGCCTGCTGGAATACGAACAGATCAAGATCGCCGCCTTGAACCTGGGCTTGATACCGCAGGAAGGGCGCGACTTCCAGCGTCCCTCGCTGCCGGTCGAGCAAAGCCTGGAGCCGGTCTGGCCGCAGGTCGACCCGCACGACTTGCAGCGCGCCTGGCTCGACGTACTGCGCCGTGCGAAACTGACCCAGCACCACCGCATCGGGCGCCAGGAATTGTCGGTGCGCGAACACATGTCGGCGATCCTGCGCCGGCTCCAGGCGCAGCGCTTCGTCGAATTCGGCGACCTGTTCCTGGGATCGGCGTCGGTGCCGATCGTCGTCGTGCACTTCGTCGCCCTGCTCGAACTGGCCAAGGAAACCCTGGTCGAAATTACCCAGGCCGAACCATTCGCGCCGATTTACGTGCGCCTGGCATACTCGCCGGCGTGACCGACGCGCACCCAACCTACCGCATTCACACACATGAAAATCATTACGACCATTGAGGAACTGCGCGACCAGCTGCGCGGTCAACTGCGCACCGCTTTCGTTCCGACGATGGGCAACCTGCACGAAGGCCACTTGTCGCTGATGCGCCTGGCGCGCAAGCACGGCGACCCGGTAGTCGCCTCCATTTTCGTGAACCGCCTGCAGTTCGGCCCGAACGAAGACTTCGACAAATATCCGCGCACCTTCCAGGCCGACGTCGCCAAGCTGGAAAAGGAAGGCGTCTACGTGCTGTTCGCGCCGACCGAGAAGGACCTGTATCCGGAGCCGCAGGAATACCGCGTGCAGCCGCCTGACACGCTGGGCAATACCCTGGAAGGCGAATTCCGTCCCGGCTTCTTCGGCGGCGTGTGCACGGTGGTGACCAAGCTGTTTTCCTGCGTCCAGCCGCGCGTGGCCGTGTTCGGCAAGAAGGATTATCAGCAGCTCATGATCGTGCGAAATATGTCGCGCCAGTTCGCGATGCCGACCGAAATCATCGGCGCCGAAACCTTCCGCGCCGACGACGGCCTGGCCCTGTCCTCGCGCAACATGTATTTGTCGGCCACCGAACGGGCCGAGGCGCCGGCCCTGTACCAGGGCCTGAACTTCGTGGCCAACGAAATCCGCGGCGGCCACCTCGACATCTTCTCGGTCGAGCACGCGGCGATGGAACAGCTGGCCGCACGCGGCTGGAAGCCGGACTATATCTCGGTGCGCAAGCGCATCGACCTGCAACCGCCATCGGCCGGCGACCTGGCCGAAGGCGCGCCGCTGGTCGTGCTCGCCGCTGCCAAGCTCGGTACCACGCGCCTGATCGACAATCTCGAAATCTGAGTGGCGCGCAAGCGTCACAACGAGGCTGACATTTTGCAAATCATTATTTACTTTTTGCAACAATAGGGCTACGCGTTTATACTAACGGCAACAAGCAGCGTCCTGGTCGATCCAGGACGCCTGCCCTGATTTCGCCGCAAGGATCGCCGCCGTGACCCACACCCCCACTCTTCCCCGCAAGGGCACACCCCGTCCAACCGACGTGCTGGTGCGCATTGCCCCGAACGCAGGCCCGCACGAGATGCGCGACCCGTTCGATATCGGCGAAACCTTTGCCAGCCTGGCCGCATCGGGCGAGGCCTTGACGATTTATCCGGCAGGCCTGGCCGAGCCGATGCTGGCGCGTATCGAGTCGGTGGATCCGGAAGAGCCGCTGTTCACGCTCGACGTGGCCGGCACCGAGCCGATTCCAGCGGGACGCACGACCTTCGTCGCCGCCCTCGGCGGCAACGCCAAACTCCAGTTCGAACTCGACAGCGACTGGGCCGCTGCCCCCGGCCAGCCGAACCTGGTGCCGGCCGTGTTCCCGGAAACCTGCCTGGTACTGAACCGGCGCGCCGCGCCGCGTCTCGACACCCCGGTCAACGGCAGCTACGCCGCGACCTTCACGCTGCTCAACAAGGGGTTTGAGTTGCCGCTTTGCGATTACTCCTCCGGCGGCGTCGGCCTGCGCGCCACGCCGGTGCAGGCGGCGGAATTGTATGTGGGACGCAAGCTCAAAGGCGTGCGCCTCCAGCTCGGCCCGGCGCTGGCGATCGTCGCCGACCTCGAGATCCGCCTGCTGCGCCCTTTCCGCAGCTTCCTGCTGGGCGAGCAGGTGCAAGTCGGGTGCAGCTTCGACAATATCGAAATGCAGATGCATCAGCAGCTGCAGCGGATGGTGACCTTGAATCGGGGCCGGCTGGCGATTTGACGGGGCAAGCGATCGCTCGCCTGAAGCGTCGGGCGGGCAGGCGTGCCCTCCTTTATTGCGTTACCGCCTGCGCCCACGCCAGCGCCGACAAGTGCGCCTTGTTCACGTCCAGCGCACTGAGTTCGAGCGAGCCCGCCAGTGCCCCCACCAGGTTCGAGCTCAGCTCGCAAGCCTCGGCCAGCGCCAGGTAGGGACCGTACATGCCTTCGCGCGCCATCAGCGCGCGCACCACTTCCGGCGGCAGCGGGATGGTTTCCAGCACGTCCTTCATCGGGATGCCCAGCAGGCGGTCGAGCAGCGAGAACATGCCGGCCACGAACAGGTTTTCGCCCTCGCCTTTCGGCAGCGAATGCAACCCCAGCAGTTCCGTGAGGCGCCCGCGCACGACCGCCGTTTCCATCAGCACCGGCGAATAACCGCTGGCACTGGCGCTGGCCAGCAACATGGTCAGCCAGCGATACAGCGGCGCATAGCCCATCAGGCCGATCGCCTGGCGGATCGACTGCACTTCGCGCCCCGCCCCGAACCCGGCCGAATTAATGTTGCGCAGCAGTTTATAGGTGAGCGCCGGATCGCGTTTGAGCACGCTTTCCAGCTTCGGGATGTCCTCGTTGTTTTGCACCATCTGCATCAGCTGCAGGATGATGGTCTGGGCCGCGTTCAGGCCGCTGACGGGATTACCGGGGCGCGGGGTCAGGTGGAGCTTGCCGACGAAGGCGTCCAGGCCAAGGGCGGCGCAGGCGTCGTAGTCGATCCAGTTGGTGACCGGGCGCCCGAGCATGCGCAGGGCCGATTGTTTGGCGGCGGCGTAGGTGCGCGCCTGCTCGGCCACGTTGATGCCGGAAAAGCGCATCTCGACATGAGAGGCGTAGGGCGCCAGCGCGGGCGTGATGTGCTTGACGTCCAGGCCGCGCAGCGAAATGCCGACGCCGCCGGCACGCACCGCCTGGACCGCGGCGCGCGCGCCCGGATCCATCAGGTGGCGCGCCTGCAGGCTCAGCACCGTGCGTTCGGGTGGCAGGTCGAACAGGGCGTCGGTGGAGAGCATCGCCGGAACGGCGTCGAGGAAGAGCTGCTTGTCGCGCAGCAGCCAGCCATGCTCTTCATGGTTGACGTGTTCGGCGACGAAGCCGACCAGCTGCTCGAGATGCGCGTCCGGCGTTGCCTGCCCGCCGCGCTGCCACAATAATTCGTAACCGATCACCCGCTGCGATGGATCGAGCAGCGGTTCGCGAACAATATAATTGGTGTGATGCATGAAGTGGCCGCAGTACAAGAGCGCAGGGGGCGCAGCTCGGCGCCCGCCGCTACGCAGGGCGAAGCTTAGAAGCCGAGGCTATCGAGGAGGTCGTCGACCTGGCCCTGGTTCGCCACCACTTCGAGGTTGCCTTCCGGCTTGATCTGCGGGCCGTTCAGCAGACCGTTGTCGAGCTCGCGCTTGATTTCGTCAGGGGCGAAATCGATCAACACTTGCACCAGCTGCTTTTCCAGGTCTTGCGCGATCGAGGTGATCTTGCCGATCACCTGGCCGGTCAGGTCCTGGAAGTCCTGCGCCAGCATGATGTTCATCAGCTCGGCACGGGTGGCGGTGGCGGCGCGTTCGTTCTCGGCCATCGTCGCCACGGTGCGCGCGGCCAGGGCGCGCCAGTCCGACTCACTGCCGCCGTCGAGCAAGGCCTGCCAGGACGTGCGCAGCTCGGCGCTGCGGCTTTCGACCGCATCCTGCAAGGGCCCCGCCGTGTCGGTCGCGTCGAGCACGCGCTTGGCGGCCTGCTCCGACAGCCGGGCCACATAATCGAGTCGGTCGCGCGCGTCCGGAATGTCACTTGCGGCCTTTTCGACCAGCTTGTCGAGGCCAAGACCGCGCAGGCTGTCGTGCAGCGCGCGCGTCATGTGGCCTACCCGGACCAGGACTTCGTCGTTCGACGTCCCATCCGCGGCAACTGCAGCGATCGGCTCGAGCATGATCAGGCCTTTTCCATTTTCTCGAAGATCTTGTTCAGCTTCTCATCGAGCGTGGCGGCGGTGAATGGCTTCACGACATAGCCGCTTGCGCCGGCCTGGGCCGCCGCGATGATGTTTTCTTTCTTCGCTTCCGCGGTCACCATCAGCACCGGCAATTTGGCCAGGGCTGGATCGGCGCGAATGTTTTGCAACATGGTCAGACCGTCCATGTTGGGCATGTTCCAGTCGGAAACGACGAAGTCGAACTGCTCGCTGCGCAGCTTGGCCAGCGCCATCACGCCGTCTTCCGCTTCGTCGACATTCGCGTAGCCCAGTTCTTTCAACAAGTTCCGGACAATGCGGCGCATCGTCGAGAAATCGTCAACAACCAGGAAACGCATCTTTGGATCAGCCATGAAATACTCCGTTGTTTCTTTTACTAATGGTTAGTGTGGCTTGAGTCGCTGCATCAAGCAAGCTCAAGGATAGCATTTTTGTTGCCGTACGGCGATAAAACAGAGAGAAAAGGCGCGATCCGGATCAAACGCGCAACGCTCTTCCACCATGTGCGGCCAGATGTCCGAGTACGAGCCCCGGCAAGGCGGTCAGCGGCGCCACTTCGTGGGTGGCGCCGATGGCGATCGCCTCGCGCGGCATGCCGAAGACGACGCATGAGGCTTCGTCCTGGGCGAAATTCTGGGCACCGGCGTTTTTCATTTCAAGCATACCAGCAGCGCCGTCTTTACCCATGCCCGTCAGGATCACGCCGACCGCGTTCTTGCCGGCGGCAAGCGCCGCCGAGCGAAACAGGACGTCGACCGAGGGCCGATGGCGATTCACCGGATCGGTCTGCTCGATTTTGGTCATGTAGTTGGCGCCGGAGCGGGTCAGCAGCAAATGCGAGTGGCCTGGCGCGATGTAGGCGTGGCCTGGCAGCACCCGTTCGTTGCCGCTCGACTCGACGACGCTGATCTTGCACAGCGAATCGAGGCGCCGCGCGAACGAGGTCGTGAAGCCTTCCGGCATGTGCTGGGCGATCAGGATGCCGGGGCAATCGGACGGCATCTGCATCAGGAATTCGCGGATCGCTTCGGTGCCGCCGGTCGAGGCGCCGATGATGATCAGCTTTTCCGACGAAATCAACGGGCTGCGCATCGAGGGCAGCGCCATGGTCGGCGTGGCGCTGATGACCGTGCGTTTCACGCGCGCGCGCGCCGCGGCGCGGATCTTGTCGGTGATCAGTTCGGTGTACTCGCGCATCCCGCTCTGGATCGAGATCTTCGGCTTGGTGACGAAGTCGACCGCCCCCAGTTCCAGCGCGCGCATCGTGATTTCCGAGCCGCGCTCGGTCAGCGACGACACCATCAGCACCGGCATCGGGCGCAGGCGCATCAGCTTTTCCAGGAAGTCGAGGCCATCCATCTTCGGCATCTCGACGTCCAGGGTGAGCACGTCCGGATTGGTTTTCTTGATCAGTTCGCGCGCGACCAGCGGATCGGGGGCGGTGCCCACCACTTCCATGTCGGCTTGCGAACTGACGATCTCGCTCATCACGCTGCGGATCAGGGCCGAGTCGTCGACGATGAGGACCTTGGTTTTCATTGTTTTTCCTTCGCCAGTCAGAACAAGTCGATTTCGCCGCCGACGGGCTCGACCTTGAGGCGCTTGGCGTAGTCGAGTTCGCGCCTGGCCAGCGTATCGTTCTGGGTTTGCATGAGTTTCTTGACCAGCACCTTCCCCGTTTTTGGGAAGAAATACACCTTGCGCGGATGGATGTCGTTCAAGTCCTCGGCCAGGACCGGGATGCGCTCCGTCTTCAGGAACTGCATCACGAACTCGGCATTGCGCTGGCCCACGTTCATGGCCGTGAAACCGCGCAGCACGGCGCCGCCGCCGAAGACCTTGGCTTCCAGGTTTTCGCGGCGGGCACCGGCCTTGAGCAAGTCGTTGATCAGGATTTCCATGGCAAAGGTGCCGTAGCGCATAGAGGCCGATACCGGACTGCCGAAGTCGCCCCCGCCGTCGGGCAGCATGAAGTGATTCATGCCGCCCAGGCCGGTGATGCGGTCGCGGATACAGGCCGAGACGCAGGAGCCGAGCACGGTCACGATCAGCATGTTCTTGCCGGTGTAGTAGTACTCGCCCGGCAGGATCTTGGCGGCGTCGCAATCGAAGGTGCGGTCGTAATAGACGTTGGTAGCGAACTGATTATTCATGATGTTTCCATATTCCAAGTCAGCGCGCCGGGCGCGACTCGTTCAGCTCGTAGACAGTCTTGCCGCGCAGGCGCAGCGAATCGGAAACGTAGAGGAAATTCTCCGAGTGGCCGGCGAACAGCAGCGCATGCGGCTTCATCAGCGGCACGAAACGCGCCAGGATCTTGCGCTGCGTTTCCTTGTCAAAATAGATCATCACGTTGCGGCAAAAGATCGCGTCGAACTGGCCGTTCAGGGGCCAGCTATCCGACAGCAGGTTCAGTTGGCGGAAGGTGACGAGCTGGCGCAATTCCTGGCGCACGCGCACCATGCCTTCATGGCGGCCCTTGCCGCGCAAGAAGAAGCGCTTCAGGCGTTCGGGCGACATCTTTTCCACCCGGTCCAGGCCATAAGTGCCTTCGCTGGCCGTGGCCAGGACGTTGGTATCGATGTCGGTGGCGATGATCTGGACCGGGGGCGTGAGCGTGTTGAAGGCTTCGCACAGGGTCATCGCGATCGAATACGGCTCTTCGCCGGTCGAACTGGCCGAACACCAGACCGTCAGCGGACCGGCCTCGCGCCCGCGCAGCAATTGCACGTGGTCGGCCAGCAGCGGGAAGTGGTGGGCTTCGCGGAAAAACGAGGTCAGGTTGGTCGTCAGCGCGTTGGTGAAGGCTTCCCACTCGTCGCCCATGCGCCCCGCTTCGAGGTCGTCGAGGTATCTGCCGAAGGAGACGATGCCGGTCGCGCGCAGGCGCCGCGCCAGGCGGCTGTAGACCATTTCCTGCTTGCTGTCGGCCAGCGAGATGCCGGCGCGGCGATAGATCAGGGCGCGCACGCGCTCGAAGTCGGCGCGCGTGAAGTCAAATTCCTTGACCGTGTCGGATGTGTGTAACGGCACTTTGCCCTACCTGTCTGTTCTGCCGGCGCGCGGCCGGCGATTGTTTGCTCGGTGCCGGACGAATTACGCAGCGAGCTGTGTATCGATCAAGCCCATTTCGCTTGAGGACATCAGGCGGTCGATATCGACCAGGATCAGCATGCGCTCGTCGACCGTGCCCAGGCCGATCAGGTAGTCGGTCGAGAACGCGCTGCCCATGTCCGGGGCCGGCTTGACCTGGTCCGGGGTCAGCGTGGTCACGTCCGAGACGCTGTCGACCACCATGCCCATCACGCGACCGGCGATGTTGAGGATGATGACGACGGTGAACTGGTCGTAGGTCGGGGTGCCGAGCTTGAACTTGATGCGCATGTCGACCACGGGGATGATGATGCCGCGCAGGTTGATCACGCCCTTGATGAATTCCGGTGCGTTGGCGATGCGGGTCACGGCTTCGTAGCCGCGGATTTCCTGCACCTTCAGGATGTCGATCCCGTATTCTTCCGAGCCGAGCGTGAAGGCCAGGTATTCGCTGCCAGCGCCCTCGATGCCCTGGGTGGTCGTCTGGGTAATGGACATGTTGATTTCCTTGTGTTGTACAACTAAATTTGTTCGACCATCACGCCGGGGCTTCGCCGGCCAGTTGGCGCAATGGGCTCGATGCGCGCACCAGCGCCGCCACATCGAGAATCAGGGAGACGCCGCCGTCGCCGAGGATGGTGGCGCCCGAGATGCCGGCCACCTTGCGGTAGTTCGACTCCAGGTTTTTCACTACCACGTGCTGCTGGCCCACCAGGTCGTCGATCAGCAGCGCGGCGCGCTTGCCTTCCGACTCCAGGATGACGACGATGCCGTCGGCCGGGTCGACGGCGCGCGATGCAATGCCGAACACACCGTGCAGGGCGATCAGCGGCAGGTATTCGCCGCGCACCTTCAGCACCTGGCCACGCCCGGCGATGTCGCGCACGTCTTCGCGGCGCGGTTGCAGCGACTCCACCACATACCCTAATGGAAGGATATAGATTTCCTCACCGCAACGTATAGTCATCCCGTCCAAAATCGCCAAAGTCAGGGGCAGGGAGATGGAAATCGTGGTGCCGAAACCACGGGCGGACCGGATATCGACCGAGCCCCCCATGGAAGTGATATTACGTTTGACAACATCCATGCCCACGCCGCGGCCCGACACATCGGTCACGACATCGGCCGTGGAAAAGCCCGGCGCGAAAATCAGTTGCCAGACTTCGGAATCGGTCATCGTGTCGGACACGGCCAGGCCGTTCTGCGCCGCCTTGGCGAGGATCCGTTCGCGGTTCAGGCCGGCGCCGTCGTCGGCCACTTCGATGACGATGTTGCCGCCCTGGTGGCCGGCCGAGAGGAACAGGCGCCCCGCTTCCGACTTGCCGGCGGCGGCGCGCGCTTCCGGCATTTCGATGCCGTGGTCGATGCTGTTCCGGACCAGGTGGGTCAGCGGATCGACGATGCGCTCGATCAGGCCCTTGTCGAGCTCGGTCGCGGCGCCGTGGGTGATGAAGTCGACCTTCTTGCCCAGCTTGCCGGCCAGGTCGCGCACCATGCGCGGGAAGCGCGAGAACACGAAGTCCATCGGCATCATGCGAATCGACATCACCGCTTCCTGCAGCTCGCGCGTATTGCGCGTGAGCTGGGAAACCGACGACAGCAGGCGTTCGTGCAGCATCGGATCGAGCCCGCTGGAGCGCTGCTCGATCATGGCCTGCGTGATGACCAGTTCGCCGATCAGGTTGATCAGCTGGTCGACCTTTTCGACCGAGACCCGGATCGAGGACGACTCGGCGCCCTTGTCGTCTTTTTTGGCAGCCTTTTTCTCGACCGCCTCGATCGCGTCGTTCACCACCGACTTGGCCGCGGACTCGATGCCGGCCAGCGCGCGGATCTGCTCGATCGGCTGGAAGAAGCCATAGCCGCGCTCGTCGTCCGACAGTTCGGCCTGCGCCACCGGCGCGTCGTCGGCCGGGTCGAAGAAGCCGTAGCCCTGCTCTTCCTCGATGCGGGCGCGCTCGCGCGCTTCGATCGCGCGCTGTTCAGGCGTCAGCGGCGGTGCTTCGAAAATCTTCAGGTCGCTCGGCTCGAGCACGAAGGAGCAGATGGCGACGATGTCGTCCAGGCTCTCGTGGGTCGTGATGATCAGCGCGCTGCGCCCGCCCTCCAAAGGCGTGACCGAGACGCGGCCCATCAGGCCCAGTTCATCGACCAGGGCGTTGACGTCGCGCTGCTCGACCGCGGGCAGTTCGATCTTGTAGCGGTGCGCGCCCTCGCCCGTCTGGGCTTTCGGTTCGGCGTGCAAGAACGATGGCGCGACGATGGTCGCCGCCGGCACCAGGCCTTCGGACAGGTCGTGCAGCATCATGCGCACGTTGGCGACCGAGTCCTGGTCGACGTGGGCGCCGCTGCGGTGGCCGCCCAGTTGCATCTTGAGCGTGTCCTTGGCGGCCAGGAAGGCGTCGACGTGCTGCGAGGTCAATGCCATCTCGCCCTTGCGGATCCGGTCGAGCAAGGACTCCAGCACGTGGGTGACCTCGCTCATGTCGGTGATGCCGAACGTCGAGGCGCCACCCTTGACGGAGTGCGCGGTGCGGAAGATCGCGTTCAGGTCTTCGCTATCCGGGGCGGCCACGTCGACGCCCAGCAGCAGCCGTTCCATTTCGGCGAGCAGCTCTTCGGCTTCGTCGAAAAAGACCTGGTAAAACTGGCTGATGTCGATCGTCATGGACTAACCCTGGAGAGAATCGTAGTGCGGCGCTGCGTCATCGGCTCAGCCGATCACTTTCTTGACGACTTCGATCAGACGCTGCGGATCGAAGGGCTTGACCAGCCAGCCATTGGCGCCGGCCGCGCGGCCCTTCGATTTCATTTCGTCCGACGATTCGGTGGTCAGCATCAGGATCGGTACCTTCTGGTACTCGGGCATGCCGCGCAGGTGCTTGATCAGCGACAGGCCGTCCATGCGCGGCATGTTCTGGTCGGTCAGGACCAGGTCGACGACCTGGTTCTTCGCCTTGTCGAGGCCATCCTGGCCATCGACCGCTTCCACCACCTGGTAACCGGCGGCCTTCAGGCTGAACGCCACCATCTGGCGCAGCGAGCTCGAATCGTCGACCGCGAGAATTGTTTTAGCCATGTTTTGCTCCTGCTGTTTTCTTGGTTTGATGAACGGCGAATCGTCTGAATAACTCAGAACAGTTCGATGTCGCCGCTTTCGAGATGCTGTTGTTCTACCGATTTGCGCAGCACGCTGCGCAGTTCGAGCGACTGGATCGCCAGCGCCATGCTGACCTTGCCCAGGCGCTCGACGATTTCGTCGCTGCCCGTCTCGGCGCGGATCTGGGCGCCATGCTCGTCCAGCGTGCCGAGGAACTCGCGCAAACCCGTCACGCGCTTCAGGGTACGCTCGATCAACTGGCTCGTCATGTCCTGGAACTGCATGCTGGTGATCGCCGAATTGACGTGGGTGCCGATCTCGCCCGACATCGCCGCCAGCGTGGCCGAGTCTTCCGGACTGACGCTGCCGCCCGCCAGCAGGCGGTCGATCGCTTCCTGGCGCGCACCGACCGCGCTGTGGATCGCCATGAAGCTGCCGGTGAGCTTGTCCACCGCTTCCTCGAGCAGCAATTCAGTCTGCAGCAGGTCGGTCTCGACTTCGCTCAGGTGGCGTCGCCCGTGCGCCGACACGCCCGACAGCAGGCGCTTCACGTGCGAACCTAAAATCTTTTTTCTTGTCATTCTGTCCTCCTGCTCACTTCCTGCTTACTTGGTCGCCGTTACGACGGCTTGCGCCGCCGCCTTGGTGTCGTCGGCCGGCACCTCGATGGTGGCGGCGTCGCGCATCACGGCGTCTTCGGTGCGCTTGTTCATCACGATGATGCTGATCCGGCGGTTGATCGGGTTGAACGGATCGGTGCGGTCGAGCGGCGCCGCCGCGGCCAGGCCGACCACGCGCAGGATCTTGTCGTCGGCCAGGCCGCCGACCACCAGCGCGCGCCGCGAGGCGTTGGCGCGGTCGGCCGAGAGTTCCCAGTTGCTGTAGCCGGCGTCGCTGTAGTATGGCGTCGAATCGGTATGGCCCGACAGGCCGATCCGGTTCGGCACGTCGTTCAGCACCATGCCCAGCACGTGCAGGATGTCGCCGGTATAGGGCTGCAGCGTGGCCTTCGCCAGCGCGAACATCGGCCGGTTCTGCTCATCCACGATCTGGATCCGCAGCCCCTCGCTGGTGATGTCGAGCAGCAGCTGGTTCTGGTATTTTTTCAGGACCGGATTGGCTTCGATCACCGCCTCGATCTTCGCCTTGAGCGTTTTCAGGCGCTCGCCCTCGGCCTTTTCGAGCGCGGCCCTGGCGTCGTTCAGGTCGTAGGTCTTCTTGTTGGTCTCGGTGTCGCCCTTCTTCACCTGGCCGTTGCGGCGCGTGAGGTCAGTGCCGCCGCCCTTGATGACGGACGAGCTGTCGCCGGAACCGGACCCGCCCGACATCGCCACTTTCAGCGGATTCTTGAAGAATTCCGAGATACCGTCGAGGTCGCCCTTGGAGGTCGAACCAAGCAACCACATCAGCAGGAAGAAGGCCATCATCGCCGTCACGAAGTCGGCGTAGGCGATTTTCCAGGCGCCGCCATGATGCCCGCCAGCGGTCTTCTTGATCCGCTTGACGATGATCGGGCGCATTCCTTCATCGGCCATGGCTTATTTACTCTTCGATTTCTTGATGTGTTCTTCGAGCTCGGCAAACGTCGGGCGCTCGGTCGAGTACAGCACCTTGCGGCCGAATTCGACCGCCAGCGCCGGCGCGTAGCCGTTCAGGCTGGCCAAGAGGGTGACCTTCACGCACTGGAACATCTTCGACGACTCGTCGAGCTTTTGTTCGAGCAGGCTGGCCAGCGGACCGACGAAACCATAGGCCAGCAAGATGCCGAGGAAGGTACCGACCAGCGCCTTGGCGATCAGGATGCCCAGCTCCGCCGGCGGGATGCCGACCGATTCCATCGTGTGGACCACGCCCATGACGGCGGCGACGATACCGAAGGCCGGCAGGCCGTCGCCCAGCTTGGCGATCACGTGGGCCGGAACGTGGCCTTCGTGGTGGTGGGTTTCGATCTCGTTGTCCATCAGGTTCTCGATCTGGAAGGCGTCCATATTACCGGACACCATCAGGCGCAGGTAATCGGCCATGAATTCGATGATGTGATGGTCGGCCAGCACCAGCGGGTATTTCGAGAACAGCGGGCTCGCTTCGGGTGCTTCGATATCGCCTTCGATCGACATCAGGCCTTCCTTGCGCACCTTGGAGAGCACGTCGAACAGCAGCGACATCAGCTCCATGTACATCTCGCGCGTGTACGGCGAGCCCTTGAACAGGCTCGGCAGCGCCTTCATGGTCGCCTTGATCGACTTGCTGTTGTTACCGACAAAGAAAGCGCCGATCGCCGCGCCGCCGATCATGATCAGCTCGATCGGCTGGAACAGGACGGCCGCGTGCCCGCCCGCCATGACGAAGCCGCCGAAGACGGAAGCACAGACAATGACGTAACCAATAATAACTAGCAAGAAGGTGCTCCAGAAGGCGGCCAGGCGAGAGGCCCGAGGTCCAGGATCCGAGACAATGTATCTCAGAAAAAATATTTACGTGGGGAACTACAACAGCTGGAACAATAGCTTGAGAATGGTCTACGGGCAAGTAAAAAGGCCGTATTTGTGGCCTAAAAGTGCCATATGTAGAGAGTTCGACCAGTATCCTGGAGATGCAGCGATACCGAGGTCGGTGCATCCTGGATGGCGAATTCATAACTCATCAGCATGCTGCCGGGATGCATCTCGCGCCGCGCCTTGTGCCACAGCGCCGTCATGGCCGCCGGCGAGAGGTAGGCGAAGACGGCGTCGTAGTCGCCAAAGTCGAGCGACTCGTAGTCGCCGCGGATGAATCGGGCGCGGCTGCCCTGCAGTTTCGCGCGCACATAGCTGGCCAGCCAGGGCAGCGGCGCCAGCTCGATGCCGGTCACCCTGGCGTCGGGACGCGAGCGCGCAAGATGCAGCGCCAGGCCGCCGAGGCCGCTGCCGATATCGATGAAGGCAACCGGCTTATCCTGGGCCAGCTGGGCCGCCACCGCCGCCCAGGCCGACTTGCCGGACGGGTAGTACGGCACCTGGGTACGGAAGGTCGACCAGTACAGGGCCAGCATGAACAGGAACACGGCGAGAAACAGCCAGGACGGCAATGCCAGGCCGCGCGCGCCGTACAGCGCCAACGGAAACAGCAGGCAGATCGCGATCCACCATGGCGCCAGGCGCCAGCGCCAGGTCAACAGCGCCGCGAACACGCCCTGCACCAGCGCGGCCGCGAAATAGGATGGCTGCGCGCCAACGCGCGCCAGCAGATAGACGGCGAGCAGGGTCAGGGGAAAGGCGGCGCACTGGCACAGCAGCGCGCGCACGGCCGGGGCACGCAGCAGGCGCACGGTCACTGCGGCAACTCAGGCCTCGCCCTGGGCATCCTGGCGGGCTTCGGCTTCGAGGGCGTCCAGCGCGGCGGCATCCTTGGCCTTGCGCGTCTTGCCGGCGCGCGAAGGCATGTGGCACAAGCCGCACAGGTAGTCGCGGTTCAGGTCGAGCGCATTGACGACGAACTTGCCCTTGCACTTGCCGCAAGGGGCCAGCGCCAGCATATTACTTTGGAAGAAACGGACCAGGGTCCAGGCGCGCGTCAGCGACAGCAGCGGCTCTTCGCCGGGGGCAGCCGGCATCTGTTCGAGGTAGAGCTTATAGGCCTTCATCACCGCCTGGACACCGGCGGCGCCGGCATGCTCGACCAGGAAGTTATAGATATTGATGAACAGCGAGGAATGGATGTTCGGTTGCCAGGTCAGGAACCAATCCGTCGAGAAAGGGAGCATGCCCTTGGGCGGCGACATGCCCTTCAATTCCTTGTACAGCTTGATGAGGCGCTCGCGGGACAGCGAGACTTCGCTCTCAAGCAATTGCAGGCGGGCGCCCAATGTGATCAGCTCGATGGCGAGCTGGATTTCCTGCGCTTCAGATACGACGCTTTTTTTACTCATCCCACGGCTCCGGCTTGTGTGGTGGCTATCCTACACCATCAGCCGCAGCTCAGCGGGATTTTGCTGTTGCCTCACCAGAAATATTGCGATTCGACACCCTTGTCAGGCGATTTCTTCTGCAGGCTGGCCGGCCATCAGGATGGCGGCGTGCGACTGCGCCAGTACGCGGTCCTTGCTGTGGCTGGTAAGCATGGTCAGGATCGCAGTGTCGTCGAAGCGGAAACGGGCCAGCATCATGTTGCCGCCGGCGAGTTTCAGGATCTGGGCGTTGCTCATGCCTTCGATCAGGTCGGCGATATCGGCCGAGATGCCGAGTCGAAAAATGGCGGTGACTTTATCGGCACGGATCATTTGCTGGGCCAGCATCAGGTAGCTCAGGTTGGCGTCCCGGATTTCAGCCATCATGTCGTTTGCAGTCATTTTTATTCTCCATCCCGTTGAACCTGGCTCGGTGTGTGTTGCCAGTGAGATAGATTCTGACCGTAGAGAAACATTTGGGGAATCAGACGGACGCTGTATTTTGCGTCCGGTAAACGCGGGAGTGCCCGTAGGAGTTTGTCTGACAAACTCAGGCATATGGGGAAACGCTCCTATGAAACAGGAGACTTGATGCTAGCTGGAAACAACATGTTTTCAGGCAACTCGCCCTCGCGGCTATTTGTTCATGTGTTGGTTTACGTCAACCAAAACAGGAACTTTAGGGTGGATCCGAACTATTTTTCCGTTCCCTTTCTTGCCTGATGCACCTTTAACGGCAGCAGAGCGGGAAACTTTAGGGTGATTCCACATTATTTTGAAAATAATTTGTGACCACCTTTTTGCTGCCGCTGACTCCTTTACGGCAGCCTTGGCCGGAACTTGAGGGCGATCGGCAAAAAAATGTGAAAAACGTCACGAAACCGGCCGCAGCGTGCGGCCGGCGCGCCGAACGATGCCAAATTGCCATGCTGCCATCGTCTTCTCGACCGCTTTTCTTGTTACACTCCCGCCCCATCAGGCCTGCCCTCCACCTCTCTAATGACTAATATAAGCATGAGCGAACTTTCGATTACCCGCGCCGACTGCCTCGCGCGCGATGCCCAGGATCCGCTGGCGTCCTTGCGCGAACGCTTCGACCTGCCGCTCGATGTCATCTACCTCGACGGCAATTCGCTGGGCGCCCGCCCGCGCGCGGCGCTCGCCCGCGCGCAAGCCGTGGTGGCGCGCGAATGGGGGCAAGACCTGATCAAGAGCTGGAACACGGCCGGCTGGTTCGACATGCCGCAGCGCCTGGGCCGGCGCCTGGCGCCGCTGATCGGCGCCGAGGCGCATGAAGTCGCCGTCACCGACACCACCTCGCTCAACCTGTTCAAGGCGCTGGCCGCCGCCGTGCGCATCCAGGCCGACGGGCCGAACGCCGCGCGCCGCGTCATCGTCACCGAGCGCAGCAACTTCCCGACCGATATCTATATGGCCGAGGGCCTGGCCGAATGGCTCGATCGCGGCTACCGCGTGCGCCTGGTCGATTCGGTCGAGGAACTGCCGGCCGCGATCGATCATGACTGCGCCGTCGTCATGCTGACCCACGTGAACTACCGCACCGGCTACCAGCACGACATGGCGGGCCTGACGCGTCACGCCCACGAGCATGGCGCCTTGATCGTCTGGGACCTGGCACACTCGGCCGGCGCGGTGCCGGTCGACCTGAATGCCGCCGAAGCCGACTTCGCGGTCGGCTGCACCTATAAATACCTGAACGGCGGTCCCGGCGCGCCGGCCTTCATCTGGGTGCCGCGGCGCCACCAGGCGCAGTTCCACCATCCGCTGACCGGCTGGTGGAGCCATGCCAGGCCGTTCGCGATGGCGCCCGGCTTCGCCCCCGTCGACGGCATCGGCCGCGCCCTGTGCGGCACCCAGCCGGTGCTGTCGCTGGCCCTGGTCGAATGCGGCCTCGAAGTATTCGAGGAAACCGACATGGCCGCGATCCGCGCCAAGTCGCTCGCCCTGACCGACCTCTTCATCGACCTGGTGGAGCGCACCTGCGCCAGGCATCCGCTGGGTCTGGTCACGCCGCGCGCGCATGCGCGGCGCGGCAGCCAGGTGAGTTTCACCCATCCGCACGGTTATGCCGTGATGGCAGCCCTGATCGCGCGCGGCGTGATCGGCGACTACCGCGAGCCCGAGATCATGCGCTTCGGCTTTACGCCCCTGTACACCCGCTTCGTCGACGTCTGGGATGCGGTGGCGATCCTGAAGGAGATCCTCGACCTCGCGGCCTACGACGTGGCCGCCGAACGCGGCAACGTGACCTGAGACGCACATGGACAATCAAGAGAAAAAACCCGCCGACTGGCATGGCGCCAAAATGGATTTCAAGGAGTCGATGAGCTATGGCGACTATCTCGGCCTGAACCAGATCCTGTCGGCCCAGCACCCGCTCTCGCCGAACCACAACGAGATGCTGTTCATCATCCAGCACCAGACCAGCGAACTCTGGGTCAAGCTGATGCTGCACGAGCTGCATGCGGTGCGCCTGCACCTGCGCGCCGGCGAACTCGATCCGGCCTTTAAAATGCTGGCGCGCGTGGCGCGCATCATGGACCAGCTGGTCCACGCCTGGGACGTGCTGGCGACCATGACGCCGTCCGAATACACGGCCATCCGTCCCTACCTGGGCGCCTCCTCGGGCTTCCAGTCGCACCAGTACCGCGAGCTCGAATTCATCCTCGGGAACAAGAACGCGGCCCTGCTCGGGGTCCACGAAAAGAACCCGCCGGCCCACGCCACGCTCGACAGCGCCCTGCAAACGCCCTCGATCTACGACGAGGCGGTACGGCTGCTGGCGCGCGCCGGATTCGCGATCACGCCCGAGCGCCTGAACCGCTCGCCGGTCGAAGCGACCGCCCACGACGACTCGGTGCAGGCCGCCTGGCTCGCTGTCTACCAGGATCCGGAACAGCACTGGCGCCTGTACGAACTGGCCGAGAAGCTGGTCGACCTGGAGACCGCCTTCCGCTTCTGGCGCTTCCGCCACGTGACGACGGTGGAGCGCATCATCGGCTTCAAGCAGGGCACCGGCGGCACGGCGGGCGTGAGCTACCTGCGCAAGATGCTCGACGTGGTGCTGTTCCCGGAACTGTTCGCGCTGCGCACGGCCCTGTAAGCGGCGCGTCATGCGGGCCATGTAGAATGAGCTGCTTTGATCGACCAGGAGGCTGCATGGATGGCGACGTATTGACGCTCGCGGGCTTGTGGAATTCCGGCCCGCAGCACTGGCAATCGCAATGGGAAGCGCGCCACCCGGCCTGGCGCCGGGTCGAGCACCGCGACTGGAACAATCCCGCGCGCGACGAATGGGTGGCCGAGCTCGATGCGGCGGTGGCCAGCTGCGCCGGCGCGCCGGTGCTGGTCGCGCACAGCCTGGGCTGCATGCTGGCCGCGCACTGGGCCGCCTCCGGCTCGCCCCTGCTCGCGGCGGGCGCCTTCCTGGTCGCGCCGAGCGACGTCGACGCCGCCAGCTACCCGATCGATGCGAACGGTTTCGCGCCGGTGCCGATGGCGCGTCTGCCCTTTCCCAGCCTGGTCGTCGCCAGCACCGACGACCAATTCGTCACGCGCGAACGCGCACAAGCCTTCGCCCGGGCCTGGGGCAGCGGCTATGTCGAGATCGGCGCCGCCGGCCACGTGAACGCCGATGCCGGCTACGGCGACTGGCCCGAGGGCGAGCGCCTGCTGCTCGAATTCCTGGAGCAAGTGCGTACATAGCAAAGCCGCTTGCCATCGACCGGATCGCCGCAGGGCGTCGACGTACCATGGCCGTCGCATTCATCGAGCATGACCATGGCAACCGCGCCCCTTTCCCCTTCCTTCTCGCTGTATCTCGACGCTTGCCGCTTCCTGGCGGCGGTCCTCGTCGTCGTCAGCCATTTCGGGCCGTACGGCGCCCTCGCGCCGGGGGCGACCCAGTGGTGGCTGACCCTTGGGCGCGAATCGGTGGTGGTGTTCTTCGTGCTGTCCGGTTTCGTGATCGCCTACACGACCGAACGCAAGAACACCAACCTGCGCGACTACTGCGTGGCGCGCTGCACGCGCATTTATTCGGTCGCCCTGCCCGTCGTGCTGCTCGCCTTTGCCAGCGCCGCCCTGCTCTTGCTGGCCGGCTGGGTGCCGCCCACCGAGGTCTACCAACTCAACAAGCTCTGGCTCTACCTGCCGCTGCACCTGCTGTTCATGGGCGAACTGTGGACCATCTCCGAACCGCCGCCGCTGCTGGCGCCCTACTGGTCGCTCGGCTATGAGGTCTGGTATTACGCGCTGTTCGGGGCGATGCTGTATTTGCGCGGGCCGCGCCGGCTGCTGACGGTGGGCGCCTTGCTGGTCTTCGTCGGACCGAAGCTGTGGCTGCTGCTGCCGGTGTGGGCCTGCGGCGTCGCGGCTTACCACCTTCAAAAACGGCGCACGCTTGCGCGTGGGCCGGCGCTGCTCGGCTGGTGCGCGACGCTGGCGCTGCTGGTGGCGTTCAAGGCGAGCGGCCTCGATGTCGGCTTGCGCGCGCTGGCGCACGCCATCTGGCCCTTCCCCGGCCTGCCGCTGAAAAGCGCGGACCGCTTCCTGGCCGACTACGTCGTCTGCGTGCTGGTCGCGCTCAACTTCCTGTGCGCGAAAAGCGCGGATTTCACGCTGCTGTTGCGCGTGCAGCAGCCGCTGCGCTGGCTCGCCTCCTACACCTTCACGCTCTACCTGGTGCACGCACTGGTGATGCGGATCTGGCTGATCGTCTATCCGCACCGGCGCTCCGATCCGCTCGACGTCGTGTCGCTGGTGGTCGTGATCCTGTCGGCGACCTGGCTGGTGGGCGAAGTGACCGAACAGCGCAAGTGGTGGTTCGAGGGCGTGTTCACGCGCCTGGCGGCGCGCTGGCCGGGTGGCGCGGAACGGGCGTAAAAAAACCGGGCGCAGGCCCGGTTTTGTATTCTGCGGCGACGCTTACTTGGCGCCGGCCAGCAGCATCTCGTTCAGGCGCTTCACGAAACTCGCCGGATCGGCCAGGCTGCCGCCTTCGGCCAGCATCGCCTGGTCGAACAGGATATGCGACCAGTCGCCAAAGCGCGGGCTGCTTGCGTCTTCGTACTTCAGGCGCGTCACCAGCGGGTGGTTCGGGTTGATCTCGAGGATCGGCTTCGATTCCGGCGCGCTCTGGCCGGCAGCCTTGAGCATGCGCACCAGGTTCGCCGACAGCTCGTGCTCGTCCGCCACCAGGCAGGCCGGCGAGTCGGTCAGGCGGTGCGTCACGCGCACGTCCTTGGCCTTCTCCGCCAGCGCGGCCTTCATCTTCTCGACCAGCTCCTGGTACTGGGTCTCTGTCGCTTCATGTTCCTTCTTCTCGGCCTCGTCTTCCAGCTGGCCGAGATCGAGGCCGCCCTTGGCCACCGAGGCCAGTTCCTTGCCTTCGAATTCGGTCAGGAAGGACAGCATCCACTCGTCGACGCGGTCGGTCATGAGCAGCACTTCGACGCCTTTCTTGCGGAAGATTTCGAGGTGCGGGCTGTTCTTGGCGGCGTTGAAGTTATCGGCCGTGACGTAGAAGATCTTGTCCTGGCCTTCCTTCATGCGCCCGATGTAGTCGGCGAACGACACGGTCTGGTCAACCGACTCGTTGTGCGTGGAAGCGAAACGCAGCAGCTTGGCCACGCGGTCCTTGTTGGTCGCGTCCTCGCCGATGCCCTCTTTCAGCACCTGGCCGAATTCCTTCCAGAAGGTGACGTACTTGTCCTTCGTTTCCTGCTCGTCCGCGTTCGCCATTTCCTCGAGCATGCCCAGCGCGCGCTTGGTCGAGCCTTCGCGGATCACCTTGACGTCGCGCGACTCCTGCAGGATCTCGCGCGAGACGTTCAGCGGCAGGTCGGCCGAGTCGATCACGCCCTTGATGAAGCGCAGGTAGGTAGGCATCAGCTGCTCGGCGTCGTCCATGATGAAGACGCGCTTGACGTACAGCTTGATTCCGCCGCGCTTGTTGCGGTCCCACAGGTCGAACGGCGCGTGGCTCGGCACGTACAGCAGCTGGGTGTACTCGCTGCGCCCTTCGACGCGGTTGTGCGTGTAGGTCAGCGGCTCCTGGAAGTCGTGCGAGACGTGCTTGTAGAATTCGTCGTACTGCTCTTTCGTGACGTCGGCCTTGTTGCGAGCCCACAGGGCGCTGGCCTGGTTGACGGTCTCGAACTCGTCGCGCGCGACGGTGGCCTTCGCCTCTTCGTCCCATTCTTCCTTTTGCATCAGGATCGGCAGCGAGATGTGGTCGGAATACTTGCGGATGATCGATTTCAGCTTCCAGTTCGACAGCAGCTCTTCCTCGCCCTCGCGCAGGTGCAGGATCACGTCGGTGCCGCGGCTGACCTTCTCGATCGATTCGACGCTGTAGTCGCCCTCGCCGGCCGATTCCCAGCGCACGCCTTCGTTGGCGTAGGCGCCGGCACGGCGCGTTTCGACCGTGATGCGGTCGGCCACGATGAAGCCCGAATAGAAGCCCACGCCGAACTGGCCGATCAGCGCCGCGTCGGCCTGCTGGTCGCCCGAGAGGCGCGAGAAGAATTCCTTGGTGCCCGATTTGGCGATCGTGCCCAGGTGCGAAATCACGTCCTCGCGGCTCATGCCGATGCCGTTGTCGGAAATCGTGATGGTTTTCGCTTCCTTGTCGAGGGTGACCTTGATCTTCAGTTCATGATCATTGCCGTACAGGGCGTCGTTGTTGATCGCTTCGAAGCGCAGCTTGTCGGCGGCATCGGAGGCATTCGAGATCAGCTCGCGCAGGAAGATTTCCTTGTTCGAATACAAGGAGTGAATCATCAACTGCAGCAACTGTTTTACTTCAGCTTGGAATCCAAGGGTTTCTTTTTCGGCGACAGCCATCTTGTTCCTCATGGTGTGACGGGTTGAACGGATTGTTGCAATATTGGGTTCGTGGCGGGCATTTCAAGAGCCGGGTCGCGCCCATCGCAGCGCCCATGCGCGCCGCATGGCGGCGGCCACCAGCATGACCGGCACCGCGGTTACGCCCAGCATCAGCGCGAGCATGCCCCAGGCGCCCCGGTTGTAGCCCCGCACCAGCGCCGGCATGCCGGTGTCGGGATCGTAGTACACCCGTACCGGCGTCCCCGGCGGCAAGGCCGCGACAAGCGCCGGCGCCCGGTCGTGCTGGTTCGAAGCGCCGATCCGGCCCGAACGCAGCAGGCGGCCGCCGAGTTCGTAGCGGTAAGTGATGTGCGCGATGCGGCGATAAGACCGTCCCTGCCGCACCTCCAGCCGCGACGACTCGACCGTTCCGACCGTGGCCGGCCAGTCGAGGCTGGCCATGCCGTAGCCGATCTCGCGCACCAGTCCCACGGTATGGACGGCGCCAACCCAGATCATCCCCGCGACCGCCAGCAGCGCCAGGGGCAGCTTGACCAGCGCGCGCAAGCGCTTCACGCCTTCGCCGGCCGGTTCGTTGCCGGTCCCGGCATCAATACGCGCCGCGCCACCAGGTGCACGGCCAGGGCGCAGCCCAGCGCCAGTGCGAACGCCGCGCCGACCGCGCCCTCGCGCAACTGCATGGCGAGCGTGACGCAGAAGACGGAAAAGCCGAAATACCCGGCGACCATCCCGCGCAGCAGGCTGACCGCGCCGGCGCGCCCGGCGCCGGCATGGGCAAAGCCCACCAGCACCGTGCTCATTACCGGGAACATGGCGAAAAAACCGGACAGGCGCGCGCCCAGGTGGGTGGCGCCGGCCGTCACCGCCAGCACCAGCGCGCCGGCGGCCAGCATGCGCCAGGGCAGATCGTTAGGGCGCGCTCCAGCGGGGCCGGGCATGGCTGCCGGAAACAGGCGCAAGATCACCAGCAAGGCGCCCCAGACCAGGACGAAGGCCAGCCCCGGCGGCAAGCGCAGCAGTTGCAGCGCGGCCACGCTGCCGGCCCAGGCCAGCAAGGCGACCAGCATCGAGCCGGCCACCTGGAAGCGTGCCGAGGCCCAGGCATAGGCCAGGCTGAACACCAGGATGGCGATCACCGCCAGCAGCGTCCCCTCGGCCGCGCGCGCGGCGAAACCGGCACCCTGCTCCACGCTCAAGGCAAACAGGATCGGGCCGGCGACGATCGGGAAGGCCGACAGCCAGCCCGCCACGGCCTGGCCCCAGCGCCGGCCGGCGAGAGTGACGAGCCAGATCAGCAGCGGGACCAGCGTCAGTTTGAGCAAGAAGAGTGGTTGCGTCATCTGTCTGTTGCAAGAAAGGCCGCTGTGCGGCGACCGCGCATCATACCACTGGGCAATATGAGAATGACATCGTTGCTGAATGAGGCCAGGAAAAGCGGGCGCTATTGCCTACAGTTTCCAACTTGAGTAGGCGTCTTGGAATCTTTGTTGCAGCCTGGCGTCAGTTCCGAGCGCGCGGCAAGTGTGAACTGAAGAATGCGTGGATTTAGCATATTGCCGTGTGGCAAGATGATCGCAGTAACGCCTTTCTCGACCTTCAACCGCCAGGCGCCGCCACACCCAGCCGCCTCGCCACTCCCATTTATCATGACCATTGCAAACTTCAACATCGGCACCCGGCTGTACGCCGGCTTCGCACTCGTCGTCGCCCTGCTCGGTGCGCTCGTGGCCACTGCCTACATCAACTTCACGTCACTCGAGGATGCCAACCGGATGAACGTGCACACCTACCAGGTGATTGCGCAAGTGAGCGCGATCACGGAAAACCTGGTCAACATCGAAACCGGCCAGCGCGGCTATTTGCTGACGGGCAAGGACGGGTCGCTGGAACCGACGGTGGCCGGCAAGCAGGCCGTCGCCGCCCACCTGGCCGCCGCGCGCAAACTGACGGCGGACAATCAAGCCCAGCAAAAGCGCCTGGACCGTCTGGACCAGGCCGAAAAAGAGTGGCTTGCCGCCATCATCGATCCATCGATCGCGGCGCGGCGCGCGGCGGGCGAGACCAGCACGCTCGACACCGCGGCCAGTGCCGAGCGCCAGGGCGCGGGCAAGGCGCGCATGGATGCGATGCGTGCCCTGCTGGCCGAGATCGTCAAGGAAGAAACGGTCCTGCTCGAGCAGCGCGCCGCCGACGCCGGCGCACTGCACGGCCGCACGATGGCGGTCCTGCTCGGCGGCGGGCTGCTTGCGGCCGTGCTGTCGATGGTCATCGCGACCGTGCTGACCCGCAGCATCACGCCATCCCTGCGTAGCGCGGTGGCGGTGGCGCGGCGCGTGGCGGCGGGCGACCTTACCGCGCGCATCGACGCGCACGGCCAGGATGAAGTGGCCGAACTCATGACCTCCCTGCGCGACATGAATACCGCACTGGTGGGCATCGTGGCGGACGTGCGTGCCGGCACCGATACCATCGCGACGGCGTCGGCCGAAATCGCCGCCGGCAACCAGGATCTGTCGTCGCGCACCGAGCAGCAAGCGGGCGCCCTCGAGGAAACCGCCTCCTCGCTCGAGGAATTGACCTCGACCGTCAGCCAGAACGCCGACAACGCGCGCCAGGCGAGCCAGATGGCCAGCGCCGCCGCGGGTGTCGCCGCCGAGGGCGGCGCGGTCGTGGCCCAGGTGGTCCAGACGATGGGTGCCATCAACGATGCCGCGCGCAAGATCGTCGACATCACCGGCGTCATCGACGGCATCGCCTTCCAGACCAATATCCTGGCCCTGAACGCGGCCGTCGAAGCGGCCAGGGCCGGCGAACAGGGCCGCGGCTTTGCCGTCGTCGCCGGCGAAGTACGCAACCTGGCGCAACGTGCCGCCGGCGCCGCGCGCGAAATCAAGACCCTGATCGACCACTCGGTCGAACAGGCCGATTCGGGCAGCAAACTGGTCAACCAGGCCGGGGCCACGATGGAACAGGTCGTCGCCAGCGTACGCCGCGTCAGCGACATCATCGTCGAGATCAGCGCGGCCAGCGCCGAACAGCGCCAGGGAATCAGCCAGGTCAACGATGCGATCTCGCAGATGGATACCGTCACCCAGCAGAACGCGGCCCTGGTCGAACAAGCCGCCGCCGCCGCGAGCGCGATGCAGCAACAGGCCGCCGCGCTGTCCGGCGCGGTCGACATCTTCGTCCTCGCCCCGGCGCAGCAGGCACCGGCCGCCGGCGCGCGGCGCGCGCTCAGGAGCAGCCCGGCACCGATGCTGCTGGCCGGGGCGCACTGACCGGCGCGCAGCGGCCGGCGACACCAACGTGTCCAAGCCGGCCGCCAAGCCGTACAATACCGGCTTCACTCACCCGCACTGGAATTGCCATGTCCGTCTACGACAAACTCACCGAACTGAACATCACCCTGCAGCAGGCCGCTGCGCCGGCCGCCGCCTACGTCATGTTCGTCCAAACCGGCAACCTGGTCTTCATCTCGGGCCACATCGCCAAGAACGCGGACGGCTCGGTCAACGTCGGCCAGTTGGGCAAGGACAAGACCACCGCCGACGGCCAGGCCGCCGCGCGCGCCATCGCCATCGACCTGATGAGTACCCTGCAGGATGCCTGCGGCGGCGACCTGAACCGCGTGAAGCGCATCGTCAAACTGATGAGCCTGGTGAATTCGACCCCGGACTTCACCGAGCAGCACCTGGTCACCAACGGCGCCTCGGAACTGTTCGGCGAAGTCTTCGGCGACGCCGGCAAGCACGCGCGCTCCGCCTTCGGCGTGGCCCAGATCCCGCGCGGCGCCTGCGTCGAGATCGAAATGATCGTCGAAGTGGCATAAGACGGTCCGCTCGACAGCTTCACAGGGCCGGGCTATCCGCCCGGCCCTTCGCGGGCAGCTTACCCAGCGCCCATCATGGCCGGGCCATCCGGCGGTTCCTTTTGTGAGACCAGCATGAAAATCGAGAATCCCCATCCCATCCATTGGCAGTTTTCGGAGCGCGCGCAAGGGCTGCAAAGCTCGTTCATCCGCGAGATCCTGAAAATCACCCAGCGCCCGGAGATCATTTCCTTCGCCGGCGGCCTGCCGTCGCCGGCCACCTTCCCGGTCGAGCGCATGCGCGCGGCCTACGACAAGGTGCTGCGCGATGCCGGCAAGGTCGCGCTGCAGTACGGCCCGACCGACGGTTACGCGCCGCTGCGCGAATGGATCGCCAATTCGCTGTCGACGCAAGGAACGAAGATCCTGCCGGAGCAGATCCTGATGGTGTCGGGCTCGCAGCAAGCGCTCGATCTGATCGGTAAAGTGCTGATCGACGAAGGCAGCCGCGTGCTGGTCGAAACCCCGAGCTACCTGGGCGCGCTGCAGGCCTTCTCGGTCTACCGTCCGGAGTTCGCCTCGGTCGACACCGACGACGACGGCCTGGTGCCGTCCTCGATCGACGCCGTCGCCAAGGGCGCGCGCCTCCTGTACTCGCTGCCGAACTTCCAGAACCCGACCGGCCGCTCGCTGTCGCTGGCGCGCCGCCACGAGCTGGTGGAAACCTGCGCCCGTCTCGGCCTGCCGCTGATCGAGGACGACCCCTACGGCGCCTTGTCGTATTCGGGCGAGCCGATGCCGAAGATGGTGGCGATGAACCCGGACGGCGTGATCTACATGGGATCGTTCTCGAAGGTGCTCACGCCCGGCATCCGCCTCGGTTACGTGTGCGCCCCGCTGCCGCTGGTGCGCCGCCTCGAGCTGGCGAAACAGGCCGCCGACCTGCACACCGCCCAGCTGACGCAGATGGTGGTCCATGAAGTGATCAAGGACGGCTTCCTGGACGAGCATATCCCGACCATCCGCACGCTCTACGGCAACCAGTGCCGCGCCATGCTTGACGCGATGGCGGAGCACTTCCCGGCCGGCGTCAGCTGGACCAAGCCCGAAGGCGGCATGTTCATCTGGGTTACGCTCCCGAAACAGATCGACGCCATGAAGCTGCTCGACACCGCGATCGCCGCGCGCGTGGCCTTCGTGCCGGGCGCGCCTTTCTACGCCAACGCCGGCGAGACCAACACCTTGCGCCTGTCCTTCGTGACGGTACCGCCGGAGCGCATCCGCGAAGGCATCGCCATCCTCGGCAAGCTGATCGCGGCGATGCTGTAAAGACAACACGGCTGCCGCTTGGCAGCCGTGTTGGCCCTACTTCCGGTCAACCTCGATTCCCGTCCTTCGGTTGTGGCGTTGCAACAATAAAAACTAGCCTTTAGGCAACAAAAGTTACCGTTGGCAGTAACATCGGGTTATGATTTTGCACGAGATCAAACCCGTCACCGCGACGCATGACATGTCCCTTCTAGCTTCCGCACCTGCCGCAACGACGCGTCAGGCAGCCATCTTGATCGTCGACGACGCGCCTGCCCAGCTCGGCACCATGCGTTCCATGATGCTGCAGCAGGGCTATCAGACCTTCGTCGCGAACAGCGGCGAACGGGCCCTGGTCATTGCCCAGCGAGCCCAGCCGGATCTGGTCCTGCTCGACATCGAACTGCCCGAAATGGACGGCATGGAAGTCTGCCGGCGCCTGAAGGCGCACCCGAACACCTGCAATATCCCCGTCATTTTCATGAGCGCGCGCAGCGCGACCGAGGACATCGTCGCCGCTTTCGACATCGGCGCGGCTGACTACATCGCCAAGCCGCTGCGCCTGGCCGAGGTCTGTGCCCGCGTGCGCGCCCAGCTCCAGTTCCGGCGCAGCAGCCTGTCGCAGCAACAGCAGGCCGAGCGCCTGCGCCTGATCGTCGACTGCATGGACGAAGGCCTGATGGTGCTCGAACCGGACGGGCGCATCCAGTACACCAATCCCGCCTGCGACCGCTACCTCGGCTACGCGGCCGGCGAGCTGGCCGGCGCCGCGCTCGACGACCTGCTGGCGCCCTCGGTGGCGCGCGAATACCTCGACCTGTTCAGCCAGAGCGTGATCGACGCGTCGGCGCCGAACTCGCGCGGCGCACGCGAGCTGCTGATCCGCCAGCGCGACGGCGTATTGCGCGCGATGGACTTCACCTTGACGCCGATGCAGGGCGAGCAGCCCCTGTTCGTCGCCCTGCTGCACGACATCACCCACCACAAGCAGTCGGAAAACGCCCTGCAGCGCGCGGCCCTGGTCGACCCGCTGACCAAGATCGCCAACCGGCGCCACTTCGACGCCTTCCTTGACAAGGAATGGCAGCGCGCGATCCGCTCGGGCAAGCCGCTCTCGCTGATCGTGCTCGACGTCGACCACTTCAAGGGTTACAACGACAGCCTCGGACATGCGTCCGGCGACACCTGCCTGTACCAGGTGGCGATGGCGCTGCAGTCGCACGCCTTGCGCGCCACCGATCTGGCGGCGCGCTTCGGCGGCGAGGAATTCGTGCTGCTGTTCGGCGAGACCGGCTTCGAGGCCGCCGGCGTGCTGGCCGAAGCGATCCGCGCCCACATCGAGTCGCTGGGCATCCCCAATCCCGGCTCGCCGACCTCGCCCTGGGTGACCGCCAGCCTGGGCGTGGCCACCATCGTCCCGACCCAGCTCGACGACATCAAGGCCTTCTTCGTCAGCGCCGACCGCGCCATGTACGCGGTCAAGGAGGCCGGCCGCAACGGCGTACACGCCGTCAAGGCCGGCGCGACGCTGGAAACCATCGAAGCGGCGCTACTCAGTTAGCACTGCCCTAGAACTGCTTGGGATAGCCGGTGATCTCGGCGATCTCGCGGTACAAGGGCTGGAGCTGGCGGTACATGCGGCGGTACACCCTTGTATAGAGCCGCTCGTAGATGGCGTGGTTGGCGGCAATCGGTTCGAACACCCGCCCCACGCGCGTCATGGCCGCCACCGCGCCGGCGAAATCCGGATACAGCTTCAGGCCGACGGCGGCGTCGATCGCCGCCCCCAGTCCCGAAGTTTCATACACATGCGGGCGCGCGGTCGGCAAACCGAAGATGTCGGCGGTGAGCTGCATCGCCGCGTCGCTTTGCGAGCCGCCGCCCGAGATGCGCAGTTCGGTGATGCGCACGCCGCTGCGCTGTTCGATGCGTTCCTTCCCTTCGCGCAGCGCATAGGCCAGGCCTTCGAGGATGGCGCGGTAGACGTGGGCGCGCGTATGGACGTCGCCGAAGCCGACGATCGCCCCCTTCGCTTCGCGCCCCGGCACCCGGATGCCGGGCGTCCAGTACGGCTGCAGCATCAGCCCCATCGAACCGGGCGGCACCGACTCGGCCAGCCGGTCGAACAGCTGCTCGGGCGCCAGGTCGCCGGCGATTGCCTGCAACTGCTCGTGGTGGCCGAACTGCTCCTTGAACCAGTTGACCATCCAGTAACCGCGAAACACCTGCACTTCGGTGCTGTAGGCGCCCGGCACGGCCGACGGATACGGCGGCACGAAAGGCGTGACTTCGACATACCGGCCGCTGGTGGTATTGATCGTCGCCGTGGTGCCGTAACTGAGGCACCCGACATGCGGCGCCAGGCAGCCCGCGCCGAGTACTTCGCAGGCCTTGTCGGCGGCGGCCGCGAACAGCGGCGTGCCAAGCGGGATCCCGGTCTGCGCCGCGGCATCGGCGTCGATGGCGCCCAATTGGGTACCGGGGGGATGGAGTTCGGGCAGCATGCGCGGCTCCACCGCCAGCGCCTGCCATTTCCAGTCGCGCTTCGATGCCCAGCGATGGCGCTTGTAGTCGAACGGCAGGTAAGCTACTTGCGAGCCGGTCGAATCGACGAAACGCCCGCACAGGCGCCAGTTCAGGTAACCCGACAGCAGCAGGAACTTGTCGGTCGCTTCCCACACCTGCGGCTGGTGCGCCCGGATCCAGTTGATCTCGGCTTCGCCGCGAAAGAAATCGATCGTGTCGCTGACGCGCGCCAGCTTGAAGGCGCCGCGCCAGAACGGGCCGATCGGCGGCACGGTCTCGGTGCGGCGCTGGTCGAGCCAGGTGATGGCCGGGCGCAGCGGGCGGCCGTCGCGCCCCAGGTTGACCACGGTGCCGCGCTGGGTGGTGACGGCGACCGCGCGCACCGCGCCGCGTTCCACGCCGCTCTGGCTCCAGAGTCCCTGGCAGGCGCGGCACACGGCTTGCCAGTAGTCGTCCGGTTCGTGCTCGGCCCAGCCGGGGTGGGTCGAGAAATAGGCTTGCAGCGGCACCTGGCACTTGGCGACGATGTTCCCGCGCAGGTCGAACAGCAGCGCGCGCACGCTTTGCGTACCATTGTCGATGGCGAGGATGGTCGGTTCGGTCGTCATGCGGGTGCTTTCGCCGCTTCGGGCAGGCTGTAGTGGGTCGTCCATAAGCGCTGGTAGGCCGCGGCTTGCGCGTCCCAGTGGTCGTCGGTCCAGCCCAGTTCCGCCTGGCAGATGGCGCGGATGCGCGCCAGGTGCGCTTGTCCGCCGCCGCGCAGCAGCAGGCCGATGCGGGTGCGGCGCAGCAGCAGGTCGTCGAGCTGCTGCACCGCTTCGGCGCGCGCGGCCCAGCGCAGTTCGGCCCAGAGGGTTTCGGTGCCGGGAATGCTAGCCAGTTCGCCCTCTTGCGCCGCATCGAGCAGGGCCTGCGCCTGGGCGCCGTAGCGGCCCGCCAGGCGGAGCAGGAGCGGGCCGGCCAGGCGCTGCGCCGTATGCGGCAAGGGCAAGCGATCGTAGATGCGGCATGGCTTCAGCGCGTCACGCCAGCCGGGCAACTGGGCTTGCGCGGCGCGCAGCGTGTCCAGCGCGATGGCGCGGAAAGTCGTCAGTTTGCCGCCGGTGACGCTCACCAGGCCCGGGCTGGACGTGATGGCGTGTTCGCGGCCCGCCTTCGAGGGCGTACCATCGGCGCCGCTGTCGATGATCGGCCGCACGCCGGCATAGGTGGCGACAACGTCAAGCTCGCTCAAACCCAGCTGCGGGAACTGCGCTTGCAGGGCGGCCATCAAATAATCGAGTTCGGCGCGCGTGATCGCCGCCTCCCTGCTCAAGCCGTCCTTGTGGTCGACGTCGGTGGTGCCGACCAGGGTCGCGCCTTCCCAGGGAAAGGCGAACACCGGCCGGCCATCGACCGGGTGCATCAGGCTGATTGCCTGCGCCAGCGGCAAGCGCCAGGCTGGCAAGACCAGATGGCTGCCGCGCAGCGGGCGCAGGCGCGGGCCGCGCGCGCCGAGCAGGCCGGACCAGGCGCCGCAGGCGTCGATGACGAGCTTTGCCCGCACATCAAACTGGGCGTCGCCGAAGGCGCCGTCGCGCAGGTTGGCGCCGACGATCCGCTCGCCTTCGGACAGCAAGGCTCGGGCGGACACGTAGTTGAGCGCTTCCCCGCCATGGCGGCGCGCTTCGGCCAGCGTGCGCAGGACCAGGCGCGCGTCGTCGGTCTTGGCGTCGGTATAGACGATGCCGCCGGCCAGCCCCGCACTGGCGGTATTCGGCGCGCGCAGCGCGAACGCGTCGGCGTCCAGCCAATGCGCTTCGCGCCGCCCGGCGAACCAGTCGTACAGCGCCAGGCCGGCCAGCATGGTGCGGCGTTTGCGCTTGCTGGCGCCGTAGTCGGCGAAAGCAAAGCCTTGCGGCTCGACCAGGCCGGGGGCGTCGCGCAGCAGCGCTTCGCGCTCGTGCACCGCTTCGCGCGTGAGAGCGACATGGCCTTGCGCCAGGTAGCGCAGGCCGCCGTGCACCAGCTTCGAGGAGCGGCTCGAGGTGCCCCAGGCAAAATCGCGCTGTTCGACCAGCAGCGCGCTCAAGCCGCGGCGCGCCGCTTCCAGCAAGATGCCGGCCCCGGTGATGCCGCCGCCGATGACCAGGATGTCCCACTCGCGCGCGCACAGTGCGGGCAGCGCGGCGCGCCAGCCGCCGGGCCAGAGCGCGCCGTTCAAGGCTGCACCAGCTTGCCGGGATTCATGCGCCCGTCCGGATCGAACTTGTCGAACAGCACGCGCATGGCGTCCAGTCCGAGTTCGCCCTTCTCCGCCGCCAGCCAGGGTGCGTGGTCGGAACCGACACCGTGCTGGTGGCTGATGGTGCCGCCGCTGGCGACGATCGCGTCCGACACGGCCTGCTTCAAGCCGCGCCAGCGCGCGAGATCGGTGTCGTAGTCGCCGGCCAGCCGATAGACGAACGTGGAGTAGACGCTGGCGCCCTGCGGATACAGGTGCGACAAATGGGTGTAGGCGTGCACGCGCTCGCCGTGCTCTGCGAACGCGCGCGTGGCCGCCGCTTCGATCGCCGCCATGGCCGGCGTGACGCCGGGCCAGTCGACCGCGGTTTCGACGGTGTCGATCGCGTAGCCGTGGCGCCAGGCGCTGTTGCGCATATAGACGTTGCGAAAGCGCTTGTGGCGCCAGCGCTCGCCCAGTCCCCGTCCCATGTGCACCCCGCCATGGCGCCGCGCGAGCGTGAAGGCATCGGCCAGGGCTGCGCGCGCCTGGCGCTTCGCACCGGTCGCGCCCACCAGCAGCATGCACTTGCCGTCCCTGCAGCCGCGCAGCGCCAGCCATTGTTCCAGCAGGCCGACCAGGCGCTTGTGCCCGGCCAGCGCCAGCATGGTCTGGGTTTCCAGCCCATTCGACAGGCGCAGCATCGACAGCGGCAGGCGCGCCTGGGCCAGTTCGCGCACGGCCTGCGCGGCGCTGTCCCAGTCCGGGAAGAAGACGGCGTGAAAGGCTTCGTAGTCCGGCAGCCTGGTCACGCGCACCGTCGCTTCGGTCAGGATGCCGAGCCGCCCTTCCGAGCCGAGCACCATTTCGCGCAGGTCGATGCCGGCGGCGGAAGCGGGAAAGGTGGGAATGGCAAGCGTGCCGGCCGGGGTGTCGAGCCGGCCGCCGGCGAACATCGCCTCGATGCGGCCGTAGCGCAGCGACTGCTGGCCGGACGAGCGCGTGACGACCCAGCCGCCCAGGGTCGAGTACTCGAACGATTGCGGGAAGTGGCCGAGCGTGTAGCCGTGGGCGCGCAGCTGGGCTTCGAGGTCGGGGCCGGTGACGCCGGCACCGAAGGTGGCGAGCTGCGATTCACGATCGAGCACGCTCATCGCGCGCAGGCGCCGCAAGTCGATGCACAAGGTGGGGCGCTCGCCCAGCACCGTCAGGTGGCCGGCGACGCTGGTGCCGCCGCCGTAGGGAATCACCGCGGCATCGTTCGCGCCGGCATACGCCAGCAGCTCGCGCACCTGGTCGGCGCTCTCGGGAAAGGCGACGCCGTCCGGCACCGTGCCCAGGCGGCCGTGGCGCAGGCGCAGCCAGTCCGGCAGGCTCTGGCCGAGCGCATGCAGGGCGCGGGTGGCGGGGGCGGTATCGACCAGGGGATGCGGCGCCAGGCGGCTGGCCGGGATCGCGGCGCAGGCCTGCTCGAAGCTGGCATCGACCGGCGTCCGGCCCGGACCGATGCGCTCGGCCAGGAAGGCCAGCGCCTGCGCGTTGAGGTCGGCCTCGATCGTGTCGTCGCCCCAGCCATTCCATCGTCGCATGCGTTTTTCCCTTTATACTGCGTGTTGATATTTACGCCAGAATAAGCGGGAACCACCTCCGCGTCTTGCTCCTTTATGACACAGCCTTGCTCGATCGCGCCAGCCTCCGTATCGGCCCCAGCCCGCGTCACCGGCTCCTACCTGCAGCCGCTGCTCGACGCGGCCCTGGCGCGCGGCGTGACGCCGGAGGCCCTGGCGCGTGGCGCCGGCTTGCCCATTGAGGCGCTGACGCCGCTGCCGGCGGCGCTGGCGGCCGGCGACTACCTGCGCCTGCTCGACGCGGGCGCCGACCTGGCGCGCGATCCGCACTTCGGCCTGCACGTGGGCGAGTGCGTGAAACTGGGCAGCTACAGCGTCTACGGCCTGGTGCTGCTGGCCTGCCGCGACTTCGGCCAGGCCGTCGAGCAGACCATCCGCTATGAGGCGCTGGCGCATGACCTCGGGCGCTCGCAGCTGTCGCTGCGCGACGGCGCCGCGCACTACGAATGGACCAGCCATTATCCCGCCGCCAGCCGTCACCTGGCCGACAGCGTCTTCGCCGGCATCCAGACCTTCGCGCGCTGGCTGGCCGGCGGCCAGCTGCCGCCGGCCGCGCTGGCCTTCACGCATGCGGGCGACGCCGATCCCGGCGAATACCTGCGCATCTTCGGCGCCCTGCCGCGCTTCGACGCACCGCTCAACTGCGCGCGCTTCGACCCGGCGCTGCTGGCGCTGCCGGTGCCGAACGCCGATATCACGCTCTATCCGGTGCTGCGACAACACGCCGAGCGTCTGCTGGGCCAGCGCGAAGCGGCGCCGCCCGCCATCGTGGCCCAGGTGCGCGCCGCCATCATCGGCAACCTGGCGCACGACCGCGTACGCCTGAACACCATCGCGGCCGAGCTGGCGCTGTCGCCGCGCACCCTGCAGCGCAAGCTGGCCGAGGCCGGCGCCAGCTTCCAGCAGGTGCTCGACGGCGTGCGCTACGCGCTGGCGCGCGACTACCTGCGCCAGGGCAGCCTGTCGCTGCTGGAGATCGCCTTCCTGCTCGGCTACCAGGAGCAAAGCGCGTTCACCCACGCGTTCAAGGAATGGTCGGGCATGAATCCGGGTGCCTGGCGTGCGCAGCCCGCCGGCGCGCAAGGGTAAGCTGGCTTTACCGTTGGCCGCGTGCGCGCGCCAGCGAACGCGCGACGTCGTCGAGGGCCGGCACGATCGCCAGCACGCACAGCAGCGCGGCCAGAGGCAGCGTCGTCAGGTAGCCAAGGTGCCGAAAGCCCAGGCTGCCCGCAATGCCGCCGGAGATGAAGGACACCAGCAGCACGCACAGGATGCCCAGCCGGCGCCGGTCTGCCCGGACTGGCGCCTGGGCCGGATCCGCATTCCAGTAAACCAGCTTGCCCAGTTCGATGCCGATGTCGGTGACGATGCCTGTCATGTGCGTGGTGCGGATTTCGGCGCGCGACAGTTTCGTCACGAGCGCGTTCTGCAGTCCCATCACGTAGCACAACAACGCAACCGTGAGCGGTGCCGCCAGCGCCGCCGACAGCGGCAGGCGCGCGCCCAGCACGCCGAACACCAGCAGCAACAGCGCTTCGACCAGCAGCGGCAAGGCATACTCGCTGTAGAGCCGCCGCCGGCGGCCGAAATTGACCATCAGCGCCGTGCTGGCGGCGCCGGACAGGAACGCCGCCAGCGACCCGAGCGCGCCCAGCACCAGGTGACCGACGCCAAGCACCGCGTTGTCGGCCATCGACGAGATCATGCCGGTCATGTGCGAGGTGTACTGGCCGATCGCAAGGAAGCCGCCCGCGTTGACGGCGCCGGCGACGAAGGCCAGCGCACAGCCAAGCTGGCTGTTGGCCGCGGCCGTGCGCTCCGGGCCGGCGAGGCGGCGCATGTAATTGATCGGCATGAAGGAAGCGGGTCAGTTCGATCTCCAATCTTACTGCAAGTCCATCGTGAAACGGCGAGGACATCCCCGGCGCCGGGGCGCTATAATCGAAAAATCTATCTTCCGCACACAGCGGTTACGGCCTCTTCGTGAATCCACATCTCGACAAACTCCACCCCTATCCCTTCGAAAAGCTGCGCGAGCTGTTCACCGGCGTGACGCCCAATCCCGCCCTGGCGCCGATCAGCCTGGGCATCGGCGAACCGAAGCACCCGACGCCGCCCTTCATCGAGCGCGCGCTGATGCATGCGGTGGCCGGCCTGTCGAATTATCCGAGCACGATCGGCGGCGAGCCGCTGCGCGCCGCGATCGCGGCCTGGATCGAGCGCCGCTACGGCGTCCCGCCGCTCGATCCGGCCACGATGATCCTGCCGGTGAACGGCTCGCGCGAGGCGCTGTTCGCGATCGCCCACAGCACCATCGACGCCAGCGGCCCGGATCCGCTGGTGCTGTGCCCGAACCCGTTCTACCAGATCTACGAAGGCGCGGCCTACCTGGCCGGCGCCAGCCCGTATTTCGTCAACTCCGACCCGGCGCGCAACTTCGCGCCCGACTACAGCGCCGTGCCCGACGATGTGTGGGCGCGCGTGCAGCTGCTGTATGTCTGCTCGCCGGGCAATCCGACCGGCGCCGTGCTCACGCTCGAGGACTGGCGCGAGCTGTTCGCGCTCTCCGACCGCCACGGCTTCGTGATCGCGGCCGACGAGTGCTACTCGGAGGTGTATTGCGGCGCCACCCCGCCGCTGGGCGCGCTCGAAGCGGCGCACCAGCTGGGCCGCAGCGGCGGCGAACGGCCGTATGCCAACCTGGTCGTGTTCTCGAGCCTGTCGAAGCGCTCGAACGTGCCAGGCATGCGCTCCGGCTTCGTGGCCGGCGACCCGCGCGTGATGAAAAAATTCCTGCTCTATCGCACCTACTGCGGCGGCGCGATGTCGCCGGTCGTGCAGGCGGCCTCGATCGCGGCCTGGGGCGACGAAGCACACGTGCAGGACAACCGCGCGCTGTACAAGGAAAAGTTCGGCCTCATCACCCCGCTGCTGCGCGAGGTGATGGATGTCGAACTGCCCGACGCCGGCTTCTACCTGTGGGCCGACGTGCGCCGTAGCGGGCTGTCGGACACCGAGTTCGCACGCCGCCTGTACGCCGAATATAATGTCACGGTTCTGCCTGGGTCCTACCTTGCGCGCGACGCGCACGGGACCAATCCGGGCCGCAACCGCATCCGCATGGCGCTGGTGGCGGGCGTCGACGAAGGGCTGGAAGCAGCTACTCGCATCGTCCAGTTCTGCCAGAGTCTGCACACTGCTTCCTGAAACGAGATCACAACCATGACCCAACAACTCCAGAACATCATCGACACCGCCTGGGAACAGCGCGCTGACTTCAGTCCTTCGAACGCGCCCGCCGAACTGCGCGAGGCCGTCGCCCACGTGCTGGCCGGCCTCGACGCCGGCACCCTGCGCGTGGCGCAAAAAGAAGGCGCCGAGTGGACTGTCAACCAGTGGATCAAGAAGGCTGTGCTGCTGTCGTTCCGCCTCGAGAACAACGTCCAAATGGGGTCGGCGGCGGGCCTCGGCGGCAGCCTGCAGTTCTACGACAAGGTGCCGACCAAGTTCGCCGATTACACGGCCGACGATTTTGCAAAAGGCGGCTTTCGCGTGGTGCCGCCGGCCGTCGCCCGCCGCGGCTCCTTCATCGGCAAGAACGTGGTCCTGATGCCGTCGTATGTCAACATCGGCGCCTATGTCGATGAAGGCACCATGGTCGACACCTGGGCCACGGTCGGCTCCTGCGCCCAGATCGGCAAGAACGTCCACCTGTCGGGCGGCGTCGGCATCGGCGGCGTGCTCGAACCGATGCAGGCGAATCCAACCATCATCGAAGACAACTGCTTCATCGGCGCCCGTTCGGAAATCGTCGAAGGCGTGATCGTCGAAGAAAACTCGGTGATCTCGATGGGCGTCTACATCGGCCAGTCGACCAAGATCTTCAACCGCGAAACCGGCGAAGTGACGTATGGCCGTATTCCTTCGGGTTCGGTCGTCGTCTCGGGCAGCCTGCCTTCGGCGGACGGCAAGTACAGCCTGTACTGCGCCGTGATCGTCAAGCGGGTCGATGCGAAGACGCGTGCGAAGACGGGGATCAACGAGCTGCTGCGCGGGATCTGAGTTTTTAGCGGCTGCGCTAACGCAGCCGCATCGTCACTCGCACTACCGGGAGAATCGCCAATGGCCATGGACCGCCTGTTCCAGCTCATGAAAGAAAAAAACGCGTCGGACATGTTCTTCGCGGTCAATTCTCCCGTCCACATCAAGATCAACGGGAATCTCATCCCGATCAACCAGCACAAGCTCGACCGCGACAACATCGACTCGCTGCTGTCGGAAGTCACAACGCTTGAACAGCTCGAGGAACTGAACCGCACCAACGAACTGAACATGGGCATTTCCGTGCCCAACCTGGGGCGCTTTCGCCTCTCGGCCTTTCGCCAGCGCGGCAGCGTCTCGGCCGTGTTCCGCTTCGTGCCGGCCACCATCCCGCCCCTGGCCGAACTCGGCCTGCCGTCGGTGCTGGCCGAACTGGTCATGGAAAAGCGCGGCCTGCTGCTGGTCGTGGGCGCCACCGGTTCCGGCAAGTCGACCACGATCGCCTCGATGCTGGACTACCGCAACGAACAGCGTACCGGCCACATCCTGACGCTGGAAGACCCGATCGAATACCTGTTCAAGAACAAGAAATCGATCGTCAACCAGCGCGAAATCGGCAGCGATGCGCTCGACTTCCAGCTTGCCTTGCGCAACAGCCTGCGCCAGGCGCCCGACGTCATCCTGATCGGCGAAATCCGCGACCAGGCGACCATGGGCGCGGCCCTGGCCTATGCCCAGTCCGGCCACCTGGTGGTGGCCACCCTGCACGCGAACAACAGCTACAACGCCCTGAACCGCATCATCGGCTTCTACCCGGTCGAGAACCGCCCCGCCCTGCTGCAAGACCTGGCCTCGGCCACACGCGCGATCGTCTCGCAGCGCCTGGTCCGCTCCGCCGCCGGCGGCACGCGCCAGCCGGCGGTCGAGATCCTGTTGAACACCCGCTATATCGCCGACCTCATCGAAAAAGGTGAGCTCAGCGGAATCAAGGAAGCGATGGACAAGAGCCTCTCGCCCGGCTCGCAATCCTTCGAATACGCCTTGCTGGCGCTGGTGCAGGCCGGGCTGGTGACGCAGGAGGAGGCGCTGGCGAATGCGGATTCGGCGACGAATTTGCTGTGGCTGCTCAACAATGGGCCGGCTGTCGCCGATGAGAACGCCAACAAGGCGGACGAGCCGCCGGCGCCAACCTTTACCGAGTTCACCCTGAACGCCTGAAGCAGCAAGTGCGCTCAGCAGGGATGCTTTTGCTTGAAAACGCTTAGCTCCCAATCCAGGCCGGCTCAGTAAAGCGGTCAGCACATTCCGCCAGCGATACTCTTGCCAGTTCTCAGGTCCAAACCCAGGTAACACTTATATCCCCGCTTGGGCTGATAAGCACACCATGTGTTGCCTTTGGTACGAGATCGCGCGCCGTCGCTACCACATCTTGTCTTGTCGTCGGGTGCCATTGAGTCGAACAGATCCTTCGCGGCTTGTCCCTCAATAATCAGCGAGAGCTTTCTATCTTTCTTCGTCGGCGCTTGTTGGTCGTCCAGATCGCCGGAGTAGATGGCATATCGCCCCGTTACCGCTTGATAGGGTGCCGGTCGATCAGCCTCGGGCTGATCAGCGGCATAGGTCAGCTGCATTGAGACAAACGTCGCGACAACGAGCAAACTCTTTTTCATTGCTTCTCCGTCCTTAGGGCGACATGGAAGTGGTTGTCGTGGCCGATCAACGATTTCACGCCTGGTATTTGCAGATCGTTAAAATAAACTTGCTTTACCAGGGGATGCGATTGAAAAATCCCGACAAGCCTATTGGTTGCAGGTTGATCGTAGCCAGACTGGAAATATTTCACTGGTACATGACTTCCATCGATTCTCAAGGGGCGGACATCCACTTGGAGACCGTCCAGATGGCTTTCATGCGGATCAAAGTAGCTTCCACCTGCCAAACTGATGTTTCCGATGCCAAACTTCCGATGGTCGCCTGCCTGCCATTCCCGTTCTACGAATAACAGCACAGTCAGCATGAGCGGGTGCCCGTATTGACCAGCGCCGCGATCGGGAGTGCCATACACGTAGTAACCTGCCCCCTCCGGGGCCTGAGGCAGCATGAAATAAGCGCGCGAATCTTGGGGTTGCACTTGCATCATGGCCCCTGTCACGCAATCCTGTTTGTCGACAAATCCCAGCCGCCGGAAGTATTGCCCCCAGCGCCGCCGGCGATTTTTTGCAAGGTGTACCGCCATTTGACCTTTGAAAATTTCAGACTCATCGAATCCTGAAGAATGCTGCCTTCATGTACCGACTGATTGACGCTCCCGACGAGAACATTATCGAGTTCGACCTCGTAATATTTGATGCGGTTGCCTTGTCCATCTGCCCGCATGAATTCTAGTTTTGCTTTTGGAATTGTTTTACCCGCCGCGCAGGTTTGCATCAGGATCGGTGATGTCAAATCGGCGAGTTTAGTTATTGAAGTACTGCGTAATTCGCAACGTTCCGCCGTGTGACCGCCGCCGGTCGACGCGGTAGCCGACTTCGGTTGCGTCACGCCCCACTGCGCCGACGTGAGTTCGATCCAACCCTCATGCGTGGAATCTGTTGACTCACCTTTAATGCCGTCAATTTGCAGAGACACGTCGATTGCCATGTCTTTCTCCGTTAAGTGTGAAATGACGGCCGGCTTCGTTGGCTCGACTGATCAAACACTTCGCTTACGGTCGCGCCCTAGCCAACCGCAGGCCGAAGGAACGATTGTTGCCGGACATATCAGGTTCGGGATTGAACTGGATCAAGACGTGGCGGGTAGCGCACCGCGCAGTGCTTGCCCGACAGTCCAATCCTGACCAGCCGTGTGCAACATCTCCCGGTCGGACAGGCATATGCTATCCTCTCGCCCTCCCCGAACCCCTGCGCCACCGGCAACGCCCGTTGCTCCACACTATCTACGCCCATGAACACGACGCTCTACGGTATTCCCAACTGCGACACCGTCAAGAAAGCCCGCACCTGGCTGGCTGACAACGGCCACGACTTCAGCTTCCACGACTTCAAGAAACAGGGCCTGGACCGGGAAACGGCCGCGCGCTGGCTGGACACGCTCGATTGGGAAGTGCTGGTCAACCGCAAGGGCACGACCTGGCGCAACCTGCCCGACGAGCGCAAGGCGCAGATCGTCGACAAGGCTTCCGCGCTCGAACTGGTGCTGGAACATACCTCCGTCATCAAGCGCCCGGTGCTGGAGGGCGATGGCGCACTGGCGGTGGGCTTCAGTCCCGACAATTACGCGCGCCTGATGGGGGCCGCATGATCAAGACCTCGCGCACCCAGGAGCTGGCCGCCGAACTGATCGCACTCGATTCGATCACGCCGCACGACAATGGCTGCCAGCAGCGCTTGGCCGAATTACTCGCGCCGCTAGGTTTCGTGTGCGAGACCATCGAATCGAATGGCGTCACCAACCTGTGGGCGCGCAAGGGGACAGAATCGCCCGTGTTCGTCTTCGCCGGCCACACCGACGTGGTGCCGACTGGTCCCGTGCAGCAGTGGGCGTCGGCGCCGTTCACGCCGACGGTGCGCGACGGTAAACTGTATGGCCGCGGCGCGGCCGACATGAAGACTTCGATCGCGGCGATGGTGGTCGCCTGCGAGGAATTCGTGGCCAGCCACCCCGATCACCAGGGCTCGATTGCCTTCCTGATCACGAGCGACGAGGAAGGCCCGGCGGTCGACGGCACCGTCGTCGTCTGCGAACTGCTGGAAGAACGCGGCGTCACGCTCGACTACTGCCTGGTGGGCGAGCCGACGTCAAGCCACATCCTGGGCGACATGATCAAGAACGGGCGCCGCGGTTCGCTCTCGGGCCACCTGGTCATCAAGGGCATCCAGGGGCATATCGCCTACCCCCACCTGGCGCGCAACCCGATCCACCAGGCGGCGCCGGCGCTGGCCGAACTGACGGCCGAAGTGTGGGATGAGGGCAACGAATACTATGCGCCGACCTCGTGGCAGATTTCCAACATCCACGCCGGTGCGGGCGCAAACAACGTCATTCCTGGGCAGCTGACGCTGGAATTCAATTTCCGCTTCTCGACCGCGAGCACGGCCGAAGGACTGGAAGCGCGCGTGCACGCCATCCTCGACCGCCACGCCCTGGACTACGAGCTGGAATGGACCCTGTCGGGCCTGCCCTTCCTGACCCCGAAGGGGAGCTTGTCGGACGCAGTGTGCAATGCGATCCGGCGCGAGACGGGCGTGGCGACCGAATTGTCGACCACCGGCGGGACCTCGGATGGGCGCTTCATCGCCCGCATCTGCCCTCAGGTGATAGAATTCGGCCCACCAAACGCCAGCATCCACAAAATCGACGAACACGTCGAGCTGCGCTTCATCGATCCACTGAAGAACATCTACCGCCGCACGCTGGAAAACCTGCTGGCCGCTTAACTATTTGCAGACCCCGGAACGCGAGGACACGCCATGACCACCACCCCATTCAGCACCCCGCGCGACCTGTTGCGCTACGCCGTCACCCGCTTCAACGCCGCCAAGCTGTTCTTCGGCCATGGCAGCGCCGAAGCCTTCGACGAAGCGGCCTACCTGGTCCTGCATACCCTGAAGCTGCCGCTCGACCGCCTCGATCCCTTCCTCGACGCGAAACTGCTGCCGGAAGAAGTGCTGCAAGTGCTGTCGGTGATCGAGCGCAGGACCAGCGAACGGGTGCCGGCCGCCTACATCACCAACGAAGCCTGGCTCGGTACCTACGCCTTTTATGTTGACGAGCGCGTGCTGGTGCCGCGCTCCTTCATCGCCGAACTGATCCCGAACTGGTTCAGCCCGTGGGTGACCAATCCCTACGAGGTCGAGAACGTGCTCGAACTGTGCACGGGCTCCGGCTGCCTGGCGATCATGATGGCCGACGTCTACCAGAACGCGGTCGTCGACGCGGTCGACATCTCGACCGATGCGCTGGCCGTGGCCGAACGGAATATCCGCGACTACAAGCTGGAGGGGCGCGTCAACCCGATCGAATCGGACCTGTACGAGAACGTGCCGTTCAAGAAGTACGACCTGATCGTCACCAATCCGCCCTATGTGAACGCCGATTCGATGGGCAAGCTGCCGCCGGAATACCTGCGCGAGCCGCAGATCGCCCTGCATGGCGGCCTCGATGGCATGGACCTGGTACGCAAGATCGTCGCCGGCGCGGCCGAGCGCCTGACACCGGAAGGCATCCTGGTCGTCGAAATCGGCAACGAAGCCGAATACGCGGAAGCGGCCTTCGGCCATTTGGGCCTGACCTGGCTCACCACGAGCGCCGGCGACGAGGCAGTATTCCTGCTGACCGCCGAGCAGCTCCAGAACGCTTAACAAGCAAGACGAAAGTAAAGACTACCGCATGATCCGCTTCCTGAACGTCAGCCTGATGCGCGGCATAAAGCCGCTGCTGGAAAACGCCGACCTGACCCTGAACCCCGGCGACAAGATCGGCCTGATCGGCGCCAACGGCGCCGGCAAATCCAGCCTGTTCG